>Ga0209605_1000065_pt1 | contig 144753 bp, 129 predicted proteins | sample AD_UKC035_MetaG_FD_184408 | JGI IMG/M metagenome (GOLD analysis project Ga0209605, IMG submission 184408) | Active sludge microbial communities of municipal wastewater-treating anaerobic digesters from USA - AD_UKC035_MetaG (SPAdes) (version 2) | ecosystem: Engineered > Bioreactor > Anaerobic...
CCGCGCGCTGGGCCATCAAGCGCAAGCGCGCCAGGGTGGATTCGTTTATCTCGTGACCGGTCTGTCTCAGAATAGCGGCGGCATCTGTCAGGTCAGCGTCAATCGCCAATGGCTGCGAGGCCGGCTGCTTCGCATAGTCATTATTGCTCGCCTCAGCCCGATTCTGTCGAATTACCCGAACACAGTACATCAGGGTGCGCGGGGGAGTTTTGGCCTTCTCGAAAGACTTGGCGATGCCGGCAATGATTTCGTCAAGCTGGAAGCCTTCGGCGAACAGGGCCTGGACGGCCTGGATTTCTTTGGGAGATGGCAGATACTTGGGATTATCACAGCGCTTGGCAAACTCCATCACAATCCTGCCAACGATGGGATCAAGCATTTTTACCAATTCCTGCAATTTCTCACCAGGTGAGTTATCCACAGTTTGGCGGGGGGTGTTCCCTTCTCCTCCTCCATCAGAGTCAGAGTCTATAGAGTCAGAGTCTGTATTTAATAGATGACCGGCACTTTCAAGGTCGGTAGGCGCCCTACCGACACTATTGGGGTCGGTAGGTAAAGCCTGCCTACCAACACTCTGAAGGCCGGTAGGCTGCCTACTGACACTTTCAAGGTTGGTAGGCAAAGCGGCGCCGCCAAGCTGCTCAATCGCTTTCTTGACCCATTCTGCGGGAGCTGGATAAAAAATACCGCGCGCCAGGTCGAGGGCGACATCGGTGGGCAGGACGGTGTCGTGGGTAAAATCGGGCGGGAAAGCATAGATCGGCTTCTTGCCCCTTCGACCCTTGAGTACCCATTCGTCGGCCAGTTTATTATTTTCCTTGAGCCACTTGCGAGCAATCAGTTCCAGGTTGTAGAACAGCGAGCGCATATCCCACTGCTGGCAGCGCATGGCAGGTGGTTTGCCGGGCCGGGCGGGGTAATAAATCCGCTGCGTGAACAGCAGGCCCATTCGGCGCAGTTTTGTTTTTGTCTTTTCGATACTGCGTTCAGCCGAGCGCAGGGGTAAGTTTCCGGCGCGCAGCTCGAAATCCTGTTCGTCGCGCAGGATCAACACCTGGAGCAAAACCGCATACTCCCAATCCACGAGCTGATCTTTGCCGTGCGCCAGGTAAGGCCAGTAGCGCGCCACCAGCCTGGGGATGGACGCGACCCCGAAATCAAGTGCCAGGTTGCCGTAATAAACCTCGATTGTCTGATTGTCTGTGGTTTTCATCTGTTCCGTCTCGCGGAAGAAATCGACATCCGCTTTGTGTTCTCAGTCTCCGAAAAAGAGAAGTCAGGCATCTTGCAGAAATCTCAACTTTCTACCGTTGTACGCTGGCGTATAGGCTGGCGTTGTACGCTGGCACATAGGCTGGCGCATAGGCTGGCGATGTATGCTGGCGTATACGCCAGCCATCGAGACGCCAGAAAGCCCCAGGAGCGTTTATTTTGGGTGCCCATGTGTCGTAAGACCTTCTGGAAAAAAGGCATCTCAGAAGCCTTCTCAGCGTCCGTGGGCCTTTTTCCATTTTTCAGCAAAAGCCTGGATTTCATCTCGTGTGGGCTGGTCTGGAATCTTGAGTTGGTAGACGAAACGCGGCGAACGCGAGCCGGTCAGCGCCCACGTCACGTTGATTTTGCCATCCAACAGCACCTGAACGCCGTACATGAAGAAGAACGCCATCGCTTGCGATTTGGGCACCTGGAACGCGTCGGCGAGCGTATCAATGATCGCGGTTACCGAATCGGGGATGTCGTAGGTCACTTTGGGACGCGCCGCATTGCGCTGGGCCTTCTTCTTCTGCGCCGGTGTCATCTTGCGCATCCTGGCAATGTGATCATAGACGGTGCCAGGCTTTGACATCTCGGGTGATCCGATCGCCGCCACGACTGCCGGATCGAGATCGTTGTCAAACGGATTCAATCGATTAACGTCCTTCTTTACGGCCATTGTTGTTCTCCTCACTTTGTCTTCAAAAAGCTTTCGGTGATCTCAGCCAGGTGCAGATAGCCGCCGATCAGGCCTTCGGAGTTACGCTGCGGCGCCCCGTTCTTGAATCCAATCGCGGCCTGGCAGCGCGGTGCAAACTCCCACAGCGTTTGTCCAACCTCCGATGCTTCCCGTACTTTTGTGTCGCGCGGAATGGGCGGCAGGATCAAATCTGGGCCGATGGTTTGCTGGAGCAGTTGGGCATTGCGAACCGTGGCTGTGGTCACTTTGTCGTGCATGGTCGGCAGCACACCGATCAGGACGGGAGGGGTGACACCGGGATACCGGCCCAGGGTCTTGAGCGTCCTTAGAATGTAATTCACACCGTCCAGGGCCAGGTGATCCAGGTTGGCGGGGATAATGGCGAAATCGCTGGCGACCAGGGCCAGAACGTGCAGTACATCTGTAGATGGGGGTGTGTCAATCAGCACGACATCGTAACCGTCAACATCTTCCAAAACATTTGCCAGCATGTATTCTCGGAAGTTTGCTTGCTTGACGTGCTCCTTTGCCATCTCGCCGGTGTGGTCGTTGGGCACGATCCAGACGTTTTCCCGCGCCTTCACTGCCACATCGCTGACCGGTTCTTCCATTGCCAGCAGCCGGTAAAGCCCGTTTGCTTTGGGCATCCCAAAACTGGTGGCAACATGCCCCTGTCCATCCAGGTCGAGCACCAAAACGCGCTGCCCCTGGCGGGCAAAGTACCCGGCCAGGTTGATGGCGGTTGTGGTTTTGCCAACGCCACCCTTTTGATTACCAATTGCGATCACTGCTGTCACTTTCTGCCTCCATTCGAGTGAAACCACTTGCCCCGTCTTACTACACTAGATTTGTGCCTTTTTCTTTGCTTCTTCATTTTTCTGGGCCACCCACTCCACAATATCTGCCTTGCGAAATCGCCACAGCCTGCCGATGCGAATGTGCGGGATCTCATTCTGCCGCGCCAGGGCTCTCACGGATCCGGGCTTAAACCTGAGATAGTCAGCCGTCTCTTTGGTGGTCCATAGGGTATCGGTATCGTTCATGATCAACTCTCCTGAATTTCAAAATCAGCCTGCTGTCGAACGTGCAGGGCTGCGTTATCTGGCTTGAACCCTCGCGGACAACTGTCCTGTAATGGGGATGGCTGTGATAATTCGATTCCAGGTTGAACGGCATCAAAGAGCGTGCTGTTCTGACTGATGACCAGCGTAACCCGGCTGTTGTCGGATGGGCGCACCAGGCGTACGAGGGCAGTTGTGCGCGCTGGATCGGTATAGTCGATGCCGAAATATTGGTATCCGGCTTGTTCGACAGCCTTCTGTAAAGCGGCCGCAGTACGCATCCGGATGCGTACTGCTGGGTCGAACCGGTAGTTCACGGGCTGGGCAAGAACAGCCTGGCCCTGTTTCACGGGTTGGATGCCGGCTTGCATCGCCGCCAGCAGCTGGCGGGCATATTCCCGGCGTTGGTTTTGATATTGAGCCGTACCGATGAGCTGAGGGCAGAGCATTGCCACAGCCCGGCGAAAGCCTCCTGCTGCTGAGCGTGCTGCAAAATTCGGAGCGCCGTGAACAAGTGCTGTCAGTAAGCGCCCATTGCCGGGATTTTCATCCCCAAGCAGATCGTACAGCAGGTTTATGTCGACATAGACTGCCCCGGCGGTGGTTTCGATTTTCAGGCCTTGATCGGGCTGGGGCTGTGGCGCAGTGTTTTTGCCCTGCTCATCCCCCAGGCCGGTACTCATATCCAGCTCTTGTAAGCGGCGGTATTCTTCGGCGCTGATGGCGATCGGGCGGTTCCTACCACTCATGGGTGCCTCTGTTTTTATTTGTCACAATTGGGGGTGTTTTGCATGATAGAGACTCCAGGGCATTCAGAACGCCGGCAGGGGGAATACCAGCCGCCAGGTACTGGCCGCTGCCGACCAATATCTCCACCTGGCGGGGGCAGTTTTCAAAATCGAAATCCATGGCCCAGGCGCGCCTGGTCAGCCGGTGAACAACCTGGTTGGTTGAGCCGCGCAGCCCACGGCCGTTGTTTTGAGCATCGATGTATGGGCCATCAATCAACACATCCACCTGGCCGAGCAAGCGTTCAATGCCGGTGCCGCCCAATGCAGCCCGGCTCAGCAGTTCCTTCAATTGGTAACCGGTGAAGCAGATGACGTTAAAGCTGGGACGATGCCGGCGAACTTTCTCTACCAGGTTGGCCAGTGCTGCCGCCTGGAGCATCGGTTCGCCGCCGGAGAATGTAAGACCGGCGTTGTCGGGCTGAGAAAGGATGCGTCGCGCCAGGTCATCAACTTGTACCATTTGGTGGACTGTTCGCATCTGCCACTCTGGGGCAATACAACCCGGGCAGTGGAAGGGACAGCCTTGCACCCAGACCACAGCGCGCAGGCCGGGGCCGTGAGTGCGGGTTTGCGGGCAGAATGCTGCCAGGTTGATCGTATTCGATGGGTTTGAAAAATTACGCAGCATTGTATCGAAATCCGAGACTAATCCGGCTCTGCATCATCGAAATCCGGGTCGTTATGGGCGAAATCCGGCAAATCCGACAGATCCGGTTGTCCGACTAATCCGCCCGCTAGAGCGGCAGCTTGAGCAAGAGCAGGCGTAATCCGGCGCCCAAGGCGGCGGCCGAGACTGTCAAACTGTGTGGTAGTCAGCAGCCCCATTGCTTCCCAGCGGCGTGCAGTATCATTGATCGCATCCCGTCCTATTTCGAGATGATCTGCTTTTGCAGCTTCAGCGATCTCGCGCACCTTGAACCATCCACCAGCATCAATGGCATACTGGACCAAAGCCTTCTCGACATTGGTGATCAGAGGAATTGCCACATTGGATTGCCCGTTGGCTGGCAGCTTGACCAGGAAGCCTTGCGCCTCAATCCATTCCCCATCCCACTCAAAGAGCATACGTCCTTTGATGTTCGGAATACGGTTGGCGTTTGATGACTTGCCAAGGATGATGCGCGACTCGCTGGGTGTAGATGTGTGCAGGGCGATGCGGGTGACCAGGTTGGCGCGCAGCTGTCCGTTCACCACGTTTGCGTCCGGGCGCTGGATGCCGATTACCGGGTACACACCATACGCGCCTGCGCGGCGCACCAGGGTAATCGCTGCACTTTCGGCTTCGGGCGGCAGGTCTGCCAGCTCGTCCAGCACCATCACGATGGGGCGCAGGTCGGTCTTACCCAACGCCATATAATCGGGCAGGTTGGTCACGTTAGCAAGAGCAAATGCTCGCTGGCGAGCGAACACGGCTGTGTTGATTTTCTGGAGCGCTTCTGACAGATCGGTTGCTACCACGGTAAACGGATGCCCGGCATAGCGGTTGAACTCGCCGCCGTTTTTGCCATCCCACAGGTATAGATCAGTCTTCCCACCGTGCTGCAGGGCCTGGATCCAACCGTGAATGGTATAGGTTTTGCCCATGCGGCGTGCCCCACCGATCAAGACGCTGTCCATCTCCATGATGTTCAGCCAGAGCGGCCCCGATTTGGTCATGCCGATGGGGATGTGGAGCGGCGATGGCTGCTTGTCCAGGTCCAGCGGCACAGATGCAAGCTGAGCAGCAGTGGGGCGCTCTTGCTCGCTTTCGGGCCAGTAAGCCACCTGCAGGCAGACCCGACCATGGAGTTTGCTTTGTTTCACGGCCCGGGATTGTAGGTTCACTGTCAGACGGTGTATAAAGGCGGGCGACAGTCCATTGCACCCGACCAGGTTCGGGTTGAATACCAGCACGATCCGGCCTGGGAAACGCAGGTCAGCGTAAAATGCCGGCACACCCACAGGTGGGTTGCCGTACTGCTGTCGGAATATGCGCAGGGTTCGCTCGCCGATCATCAGCGCTAGTTGGGAGCGAGGGTCGACCTGCAGTGCATTGGTTGGAACTGGGGGAGCGAGACGATTATTCATTTTGGTCCTGCCAATCAGTTTCGAGCTTTTCTTCGTCGCTCGCAGTTAGGAGACGCCCGCTCAGCGGATCGCTCTGTCCAACAATGTAAAAACCCTCGGGCTGTTGAGGAGCGGGGTTGTTCTGGGCTACGTTCTTGACCAGGCGGCGCGCGGCGGCATCGCCGCGCGGGAGAGCACGGACGGCTGCTACCTTTGCCATATTACCGGCGTGCCCGATCTGCATATCAGCGGGTACGTCGTTTTGGGCCTTCAGGCTGGGGTACACCATCATATCGGGGTTGACGAAATCGCCGTCAATGATTTGCCCGCGCAGTCCACCAAAGGGATCGCGCTGTACCTCATGATTGCGGAACCAGGTCATATAACCAAAATACACAATCGCGGCCACGATGAACAGCCCGAGCGGCATGGCGGCATAGCGGAACCAGGCGGCAAACTCGTTGGTCATCGCTACACGCTGAGCGGCGGCTTCGGCCTCGGCAGCCTGAGCTGCGATGGCGGTGGATGCGGCGGCAACGCTGGCGGCGTCCAGGGTGGCTTGGCGGGCCTGTGCGGCCTGAAATGCGAGGAAGTTGATAGCATCCTGGGTAGCGGTAGCAATCATGGCCGCCTGGGTTTGCTGGTAAGCAATTGCCTGGGCTGTCTCGGTGGCCAGCCAGGCCCGCTCGGTCGCGGTGGCGTCGGCAGCCTGGGTGAGCTGAGCAGCCTGCTGTGTAAGCTGTGCGGCGTATTGTGTGGCGGCAGCCTCAGCGGCCACGGCGGTGGCTGTCCGGAAGGCGCGCAGTGCGTCGGCAGTTTCCTGCGCCGCTTGCTGAGTGCCTTCGGCATGGATGCTCTGCAGGTTGAATGCTACAACGGTAGCAGCTTCAGCAGCCTGGGATGTGGCCATCCCGATTGCCTCTTGGGTTGAGCGCACATCGATGGTGGCCTGGAGCGCCATAGCTTCCTGGGTGTAGCGCAGCGGGTCTGGGGTGCGGGTTGGGCCACTGGCGTATTCACTGCCATCGGTGCAGCTCACAAGCAGGACGACGCCCACAACCGTTGCTGCGAACACCCAGAAGATCCAGGCATAACTGCGAGGTTGATCATCGTATGCGGGAGGGTCGATATATCGCGGTTCTCCCATGGTGCACCTACCTATCCCCAAAGATCGTCGTCGTCGGCTGTTTCTTGGGCCGGTTGAGGAGGCGGCAGCATCGGGTGTTGCTGCCCGTCGACCAGATGGCCAAGCTGCTGCATGAGAAATAGCTGCATCAGCTGTTGGGTTACATCCCCGCTGGGGAGTTGTGGCGTTTCGGTTTCGCCCAGCTTTCGAAATCCGGCATTGGGGCCGGGCGCCCAGCGGGGCTTTTGAGATGCAGCCAGAAGCGTGGCGATCTGCGCGTTCTGAGTGCGGCGTTCCAATACCAGGTAGATCACCAGGCCAATCAGAACGATCGCGGCGACCACGATGACAAACAGAATCAGGGATTGGATGGTAGAGACGGTCGACAGCCCGCGGCTGGCGATCTGGGCGGCTTCGGATGCGTCTTGGGCGGCGCGCGCTGCTTCGATGGCAGCCATGGATTCGGCGATCTCGGTGGCAGCATCGCCGGCTTGGACGATTAGATAAACAGCGCCAGCCACGACAATGCCGATAAGTGGAAAGATCAGGGAAGTCTTTTTCATAGTTCAGCCGCCTCCGTTTGCTGCTGGTCTGCGCTTGTTGGACGTACTGCGGCGCAGTATTCTATCTCTCTGATCTGGGCAAGAATGTTCCTGCGCAGATCGCAAAGATAGAAATCCTGGGCCTGGGAACATCTGCTCCCAGGCCCAGGGGTGAGCGCGTGGTTAAAGGTCTGGGATCTCTTCCTGGGGTGCAGTAACGTCGGCCTGGCCTTTACGGTCCAGGAACTGCACCTCGCCGGCGATCAGCTTTGTGAAATGCTTGGTATCGCCATCCTTTTCGTACTGATCGATTTGCATGCGGCCTTCGATGTAAACCAGGCTGCCTTTGTGCAGGTGCTCTTTACAGACTTCGCCCAGGCGAGCCCAGGCTTCAACGTTGAACCAGTCGGTGGCTTCTTTTGCATCGCCTGAAGCATCCTTCCACCGCCGGTTGACGGCCACGCTGAAGCTGGTCACGTTTTTGCCGGTGGGAGTTGAGCGCGTTTCAGGCTCTTTTCCCAGGTTGCCGATGATCTGGACTTTGTTTAGTGCAGGTGACATATTCTCTCCTTATGTAATGTGTTCCCGCGCTCCGCCCTTCCGACATGGGCAGGAATGAAGCGGCAGTGATGATGTGGTGGGCATTGGGCCAGACGAGGCTGCCTTGCCTGGTTGCCCGTGTTGTGCAGGTCCCCCACGCCGGATTGGTTTCCGGCAGGTGCACCTGCAAGCGTCAGCGTCTCTCCGCTTGTCTCCCTACCTTTTTCCCGGTGGTCGCCACGACGACATTTTTCCTGATGCTATCGTCTTAGCTGGGGGCACCGGGCTTCTGCGAGCTGTCAATGGGGTGACACCCCCGCTCGTTTCGGTAGAGCGGGCGGCAGGAATTGAACCTGCATACGTGGAGGGGAAACCACTGCCTTACCGGTCGGCCTCGCCCGCGTTAGTCCCGCCCTGGCGTTCCGCGCTCTGGCTGTTAGCTGAGGGGCTTTCCAGAGTATCCCGAACAGGGTAGGGGTATTTATCTGTTGGAAAAGTTCTGCGGCACCTTGTCAGTAGTGCAATCGTTGTATTTTTTATGGCGGCAACATGCTTGAGAGAATGTGAATGCAGTTTAGCATTAATAGGACACACTGTCAATATTAAAGCATAATGACCATTTGCGATTAAACAAAAAGACGGGCTTGAAACCCGTCTTTTTGCTTATTGGATTTTTGTTTTGCTAAACTTTCTTTCGCCGCCGGTACTCGGACAGGTTGGGCAGTTTGAGCAGGTAGGGGGTTAAATCATTCGCGAGTAATGGCGCACCAGATGTTACCCCTGACATGGTGCGGGCATGGTAGATCTGAGCGCAGTAGGCTACATCTCCCTCGTCAAGGATCATTTGGTAGCCGGGCTGTATCACTGCGATATATTTTTTATCTACCCAACGAAGTAAAGTTCTTCGATTGACATTATATTTGCTTGATGCATCTGTAACTGTAATAGGTTGGCCTTTGATGTGTGCGAACTTTTCGCGCTTGATCGTTTGTAGTTTCTCGTTGAGAGCAGTAATGGCAGCCGTTTCGCTCACGCCGATCTCTCCTCCGGGCAGGATCGCTCCTTTGATCTTGCCTGCTTTGACAAGGTCATGCAATCGCGATTCGCTCAGGCCAAATAATTTGGCGGCGTCGCGTAAGGGGATGAGATGGTCCAAGTGGAGAGTCATGAAAGATCCTTCTCGGATTAGGTGTGTAATCATTCTTCACAATGTGAAGATACACGGCTAAAAAACAACACCCCAGACTAACGCCAGTGGGGTGTTGTTGACGCCGGTGGTGGCGTTGATCAGGAAGCTTTTATTGTTCCTTACTCCCTGGATGTTCTTTTGAGAGAGCATCCAGGATAGTAAGGTTTCAATAGTCGGGGCGCCGAGATTTGAACTCGGGACCTCACGGACCCGAACCGTGCGCTCTAGCCGGGCTGAGCCACGCCCCGAATGTATTGACTAGCAGGGGCAGATTATACCTGATTGGCTTGAAGGATGCAAGCGGATTCGAGAAATCTCCCTTAAATCAGGTTTGAAAAACGTTATGCACCTGGCCTGCCTGGGAAGAGCTGGTAGGCAGGAGGATATAAAACTTGCTCCCTTTGCCCTCTTCGCTCTCGGCCCAGATTTGGCCGCTGTGCATTTCGACCATGGCCTTGGCAACCGATAGGCCCAGGCCCATGCCGCCGTGCCGGCGGGTGAGGTGCGATTGGACCTGGAAGAAACGTTCGAAAACCTTCGGCAGGTCCTTGGCAGGGATGCCAATACCATTATCAATCACGCAGATTTGAACATACCCAGGTAATTGCTCGGCTGCCACCTGTACATAGCCGTTGCTGTCGGTAAAACTGACGGCGTTGGCAAGCAGGTTGTTGATGGCGATGCCCAGCTTTTCTTCATCCCCCTCGATCGTCTGATCGGGGTCAAGCATGGTTGACGACAGTTTGATGTTCCGAGATTTGGCGCTGTCGCGATGCGCACTGAGGATGTGTTCGATCAGCCTATTCACCGAAACGGGTTTACGCCGTATACGCGCCGAGCCGGTTTGGAAATTGTTTACGTTTGAAAGATCTTCAATGATGCTCTTGAGGCGGGCGGCATTTCGGATGATAATATCCAGTTGGTGGCGCTGCTGTTCGTCTTGGATCAGCTCGCGCAAGAACGTAGAATGCCCCAGCACCAGGCCGAGCGGCGTCCGAAGCTCATGCGAAGCGATGGCGATGAAATTTGACTTCATGCGTTCCAGTTCTTGTACTTCGTTGTAGGCGTGCTTGGTCTCTTCGAAAAGCAGGGTGCTTATGGTGGCAACTGCGGCTTGAGAGGCTAATGTATCTAGAATAGTTAGGTCTTCTTCGGTATAATGTGTGCTGATCGATTTGTTGACCGCTTCTAGCACGCCAATTGTCTCGCCTCGGAAGATCAGCGGAACTGCCAGGATTGAATGCGTGGTGTAACCCAGGGCGCGTTCGACATCCCGAAAAATGCGTGGATCGTTTTGGGCATTGTGAATTTTTGCCGGCCTGGATTTGTTGTATACCCAACCTGCCAGGCTTTTTTCAAGCGGAATACGGAGGCGCTTTAGGATCTCTTTGTGGCTGGATGGGCCGGCAGCGATCTTGAGCAGGTCGGTTTCTTGTTCGTAGACGAAAATATAGGCATAGCGACTTTCTGTCAGTTCGCAGGCGGCTGTGACCACTAGCTGAAGCAGGGGTTCAACATCCTCCGACCGTCCGAGTCGACGGCAAACATCCAGGAGGCGTTCCATGCGCTGTATTTGGCTGAGCGGTTGAGGTTGTTGGGTCATGCGAGTTCCCGAGCAGACTGGCAGTAAGACAAGCTAAGAAGGATTATAGCACAGAGATGTGCTGATAAGGCAGCAGAATAGCATAGATCGCTGCTGCACGCGTAGGTACAAAATCTAAACTAAGGAGATACTTGTGAGTAACAAAAAGAAAGTTCGCGTAGCCATCATTGGGGTGGGCAACTGCGCCTCTTCGTTGGTGCAAGGTGTTCAGTTTTATAAAGATGCCAAAGAGGATGAAAAGATCCCTGGCTTGATGCATGTCAACCTGGGTGGGTACCATGTGCGTGACGTGGAATTTTCTGCGGCATTTGATGTGGTGGATACCAAAGTGGGGAAGGATCTTTCTGAGGCGATTTTCGCTTACCCAAACAATACATTCAAGTTCTCGGATGTCCCGTACCTGGGGGTGCCCGTGGCGCGCGGTATGACCCACGATGGCCTGGGTAAGTACCTGTCTCAAATCTTGAAGAAGGCCCCGGGCCCAACGGCGGATATTGTCGGTATCCTCAAGGAGACGAAAACGGATGTAGTGGTGAACTATCTGCCGGTAGGCTCTGAAATGGCGACCAAATGGTACGTAGAGCAGATCTTGGAGGCCGGCTGCGCCTTTGTGAATGCAATTCCTGTGTTCATTGCCAGCTCAGAATATTGGGGCAAGCGCTTCCGAGAACATAATTTGCCGCTGATTGGAGATGATATTAAAAGCCAGCTTGGGGCCACCATCTTGCACCGCGTGTTGACCAGCCTCTTTGTGGACCGGGGCGTGCGCATGGACCGCACTTATCAATTGAATTTCGGCGGTAATACCGATTTCATGAATATGTTGGAGCGCGAGCGCCTTGAATCTAAGAAGATCTCAAAGACGGGTGCCGTAACCAGCATGCTGCCTTATGTGCTGCCTACGGATAACATTCACGTAGGCCCCAGCGATTATGTGCCGTGGCTGACGGACCGTAAGTGGTGCTACCTGCGCATGGAGGGCACTACTTTTGGTGATGTGCCATTAAACCTGGAGGCCAAGTTGGAGGTATGGGATTCTCCGAATTCGGCGGGTGTCATCATTGATGCGGTGCGCTGTGCTAAGCTGGCGTTAGAGCGCGGCTTATCGGGCCCGATCATTGAACCATCTTCGTATTTCATGAAGACCCCCCCAAAACAGTTCAAGGATGAAATTGCCCGCGAGATGACAGAAGCTTATATTCGCGGGGAGAGATAATTTCAGACAACGTGGTATAATAAATTGCTTAAAACGCAAATTTATCCCCACGAGAAATTGCAGGAGAAAGTATATGTCAGGACATTCGCATTGGGCTACAATTCGGCGCAAGAAGGGCGCCGCTGACGCCAAGCGCGGGCAGGTTTTTACTCGCCTGGCACGTGAAATTGTACTTGCGGCGCGCGAAGGCGGCGGCGACCCAGATTCCAACGTTTCATTGGCTTTGGCGATCGACCGGGCTCGGGCGCAGAACATGCCGAAAGACAACATCGAGCGTGCCATCAAGCGAGGCACCGGCGATAGCAAGGATGGTAATACGCTTGAACAGGTGTATTATGAGGGCTATGCCAATCATGGCGTGGCTCTCATGATCGAGGTGGTCACCGACAACCGCAACCGCGCGGTGGCGGAGATTAGGCACCTGCTGTCGCGGAATGGCGGTAACATGGCTGAGGCCGGGGCGGTAGGTTGGCAGTTCAACCGTACGGCGTACTTCTCGTTCCCCGCAGCGGGCCAAAATCCTGACAAGGTATTCGAGTTGGCCGTAGAGGCCGGTGCAGATGACGTGAACCTGGACAGCGAGACGATTGAGATCTTCGCACCCGTTGAGGCCTTCAAGGAAATTTCAGTAGCCCTCAACAAAGCGGGCATCCATCCCGAAGAGGCTGGTTTGCGGATGATCCCAACCAACGAGATCGAGCTGGCTACCGATGCGACACTGCAGGTCATGCGCACCATCGAATCGCTGGAAGAGCTGGATGACGTTCAGGATGTGTTCTCTAACCTGAATATCTCGGATGCTGTGTTGGCGAAGCTTGAAGAAGAGTAATCCGGGTGCCGGGGCAGCATGGTTGTCATCGGGATTGATCCTGGCACGGCGCTGACAGGGTATGGCCTGGTGCAAGAAAACGAAGACGGGGGGCTGAAGGTCCTGGATTACGGTGTCATTCAGACACCCTCGAAATGGTCCATGCCTGAACGCCTGCTGGAGCTGCACCGGCAACTGAGCGAGATCATATTTCTCCACCGCCCCCAGAGTGGGGCGGTGGAGAAATTGTTTTTCCAACGCAATGTTACCACGGCGTTGAGCGTGGGTCAGGCGCGCGGGGTGGCCTTATTGGCACTGGCGCAAGCGGGACTGGTGGCGGCCGAATATACGCCGATGGAAGTGAAACAGGCCGTGGCTGGTTATGGCGGTGCGGACAAAAAGCAAGTTCAGATGATGGTGAAGGCTCTATTGGAGCTGGAAGAAATTCCTCAACCCGATGATGCCGCGGATGCGCTGGCGATTGCGATCTGCCATATTCACAGCGCGCGCATGCGGGCTTTGCAGGGTTGAACGGGAAGCTATTGTGGTGATGTGTAGAGATCATGAAACCGGTACTTAACTTACTTTCTTCTCCAGACTGGGTGGATTACGCTTTGTTGGACAGCGGCGATGGGGCGCGCCTGGAGCGCTTTGGCCCTTATACATTTGTCCGGCCAGAACACCAGGCGGTTTGGAAGCCAGCCCTGCCCCAAAAAGAGTGGGACCAGGCGCACGCGTTTTTCCAGCCGACCGGCGAAGAGAGCGGCGGGCGCTGGGTGTACCGGAAGCCGGTTGAGCAAGCCTGGCAGATGCGTTATAAGAGGCTTGCTTTTTGGGCGCGTACCAATCCTTCCCGGCACCTGGGGGTATTCCCAGAACAGGCTGCCCATTGGGATTGGATCGCCCAGCAAATCGGAGCGGCTCGCAGGCCGATGAATGTGCTAAACCTGTTCGGTTACACGGGCGTGGCTTCGTTGGCAGCCGCCCAGGCGGGGGCGCGTGTGACGCACGTGGACGCTTCGAAAAAAACAGTGGCCCAGGCGCGTGAGAACCAGGCCTTATCCGGCCTGGACGAGCGCCCGATCCGCTGGATCGTGGATGATGCGCTGAAGTTTGTCAGGCGCGAAGCCCGCCGTGGCACCCATTATGATGGACTGATCCTTGACCCCCCGAAGTTTGGGCGCGGTCCTAAGGGCGAGGTGTGGGATTTCTTTAAAGCTCTACCGGCGCTTTTGCAGGAGTGCCGACCACTGCTTGCGCCCAACCCGGCCTTTTTAGTCCTGACGGCCTATGCCATCCGTGCCTCGGCGTTGTCGGTGTATTATGCGGTTGAAGAGTTGATGGCCGGTTGGAAGGGAACGCTTGAAGCGGGTGAACTGGTCAATATTGAGCGCGGCGGCGGGCGAGTGCTTTCTGCGGCGATCTATGCTCGTTGGGCGTCGGCCCCTGAAACAGGTGGGCATACACAGGAGAAATGATGATTGCCTTACTGCGTGGTAGCGTGGCTTCAATCGAAGCTGACAGTATTGTGGTAGAAGTGGGCGGGGTGGGCTTGCAGGTGTTTGTTCCTGCTCCGCTGCGTGACCAATTGCAGCCTGGTGAAGCCGTGTATCTTCATACGCGCCTGATCGTGCGTGAGGATTCTTTAACCTTGTTTGGCTTTGAGACTAAGGAAGGCCGTCACTTCTTCGACTTGCTGCTGGGTGTGGATGGGGTAGGGCCTCGCTCAGCTCTGGCGGTCCTTTCGACACTTAATCCTGACACGATCCGGCGGGCTGTTTTTAACGAACAGGCTGATATTTTGTGCCGAGCGCCAGGCATTGGTAAGAAGACGGCCCAAAAGATCTTGTTGTACCTGCAAGACCGTATTCCTGCTGGTGATACGCTTGCGCCGCTTACCGCCATCAGCGATGTCGACTCGGAAGTCCTGTCTGCACTGACCACGCTGGGTTATAGCGTAGTCGAAGCTCAGGCGGCTTTGCAGATCATCCCGCGCGACGCCCCAGCCGATGTTGAGACGCGATTACGTCTGGCTTTGCAGTATTTTTCAACCCCTTGACCGGGGCGATGTTGGAGGTATGAGTTGCTACAGACCCAAAATATTGCTTTTATTGGCCCCGGAGTGATGGCAGAAGCGATGATTGCCGGTCTACTGCGCCAGGGCCTGGCTGAGCCATCGACGATGATTGTGGCCGGCCCACGGGCCGAACGGAATGATGAACTCAAAGCCCGCTATGGAGTGCAGGGTTGTGTTGAGAATGCTGAGGCAGCCCGGCAGGCGGATGTGGTGGTACTGGCGATCAAACCGCAGCGCCTGGGGCGAGTTTTGGCAGGGCTACAGGGTGTTCTGCGTCCAGAAGCACTGGTGCTGTCGATTGTAGCCGGTGCGCCAATTGAAAAGATCAGCGCGGGTCTGGGGCACGATGTTGTTGTGCGTTCTATGCCCAACACCCCGGCTCAGATCGGGGAGGGGATCACGGTGTGGACATCGGCACCGAGTGTTTCAGCGCAGCAGTGTGAAATCGCCCGGCAGATGTTAAGTGCCCTAGGAGAAGAAATCTATGTTGAAGATGAGACCTACCTGGATATGGCTACGGCCCTATCGGGTACGGGGCCGGCATACGTGTTCCTTTTTATGGAGGCGATGGTTGACGCTGGCGTGCACCTGGGATTTCCGCGGCGCATTGCGGAGCAGTTGGTCGCCCAAACCCTGAGGGGTTCGGTGGATTATTACCGGCGGGCATCGCCAGAGCACCTGGCGCGCTTGCGCAACCAGGTTACCTCGCCTGGTGGAACCTCAGCAGCAGCGCTATACTATCTGGAAAAGGCAGGCTTTCGCACAGCGATCTCACGGGCGATCTGGGCAGCTTATGAGCGTTCGCAAGAACTTGGACGCGGCGGCGCCAGCCGCCCGCCTGGAAAAGCGGCTAACGAATGATTGCCAAAAGAGAAGAGCCTGCCAGCCGGCAGGCTCTTCTCTTTTGGTCAGGGCTGCATGGCGGCCAGAACGGCATTGTAGGCATCTACTACACCGTAGCCGCTGACGGTACTGGGCATTTGGTTGGCCCCAGGGCAGTCGGGCAGCACACCGGTATATGGGCTGGCGGTGTCGATCAGGATCTGTTCGGTGCGCTCAATATCGCCGATGAGGGCCGGGTTAGCCGACCACATCAACGCCACCACACCGACCACGTGCGGCCCGGCCATTGATGTGCCGCTAAAACTGGCGTAGGTGGTTCCTGGGGTACTCGAGAGCACATCGACGCCAGGGGCCAGGATATCGGGTTTGGTGCGGCCGCTGCCATCGGCCGTGACCGGGCCAATGCTGCTGAAAGAGGCAATCTGCCCATAGCGGTCAATGGCGCCCACCGAGAAAGCTTCATCGTAAATCGCAGGGGGTGTGTTGAGGGTGTTGCAAGCCGGGCCGTCATTGCCGGCGGATACGACCACAAAGACGCCCGCAGCGCGCAAGCCGCGCACGGCGTACAAGAACGAATCGGGATCGCAGCCTTCCAGTTCAGGGCAGCCCCAAGAGTTGTTGATCACATGTGCGCCAAGGGTGGGGTCTCCGTCTTGCAGGGGATTGCCATCTTGGGGGAAGGGCGCCAGCATGAACTGCATGCAATCCAGGTATAAGGCCGGGTTGCCGAGGTTGCGCGCCAGGTTGACACAAGCATACCAGGTGGCGCCGGGGGCAACACCTGTGCTGTGACCCAAGATCGAACCGAGCGTGTGGGTGCCATGCCCGCCGATGTCGGTAGGTTGGGTGGTACCATTCCACGGATCATACCAGTTGTAATCGTTTTGGCCACCCTGGCCGCGGTATGCCGCGGCCAGCTCAGGGTGGTCGCCTTGAACGCCGCTGTCAGATTGGCCAACAATGATCCCCTCGCCAATGACCCCCAGCTCATTCCAGACACGGTCGGCCCCGATATTGGTCAGGTTCCAGTCTGGCCCATTGTATGATGTCTGAACGCCGGTGCTGATGGGGGGCGGAGCGGGCAGGGGGCGCATCCAGGGGTTATCTAGCACGCGGTCAACTTCGGGCCGGGTGAGGAGCCATAGCCGCAGCAACGGGCCTGCGTTGACCTGGATGGCGTTGACAAGATAGTAAGGCTGGTATTCCAGGCCCATTTGATCGAAGGAGCTTCGTAAATCAGCCTGGGTGGCGTTGGCATGCGATACCAGGGTATCGTAGACGTACTGGCGGCGCTCAGGGTAAGATGCAATATCGGCCGCCGGGCTGACATCAGCCTGGTCTTTAAGAACCACATACAGGCCTTCGCCATATAAGCCTGGCTGACCTGCAATAGAAAAGATGGCAATGCTGGCAATGAGCGCCACAAGGGCCGCGAGGCCAAGGGCAATGGTGGAGACGCGTTTGTTGGGCAAGGGGGCGGCAATGAGCTTGGTGACCAGGATCAGCCCGCCGACAATCCAGCCCAAAGCCAGGGAGGCCAGGGCGGCATAGAAAACCCAAGAGAGGCTCTCGCCCGCCGACATGCTGGCGACCAGGGCCAACTCGTCTGCATCAAAAAATATCGTGGGTACAGCGGCTGCCAGGCCGATGAGGATGGCAATAGCAAGCCAGGCAGAGCGGGAGCCGGTCCGCATTTGACTCACCTGGGCCGCGGCCCATCCCAGGACCGGTAAGCTGATGACGAGCATCAATTGGAGCACGCCAAATGGAAAGCCCAGGCTGCTAATCATCACCATGATGGCTGTGCCGCTGACAAAGCCCTTGAGCAGGAAATCGGAGACCGGTTGGCTGGGGGTGCGAGCCAGGGGTTGGAAAAGGAATAATTCCAGCACGAAGGCGACAGCCAGGCCAAAGCACAGGCCGGCCAACAGTTGCAGGAATGTGTCTAGCAAGGATCCCAGTGCTCCCCAGGTCAACCAGGGCAGGGCAAAGACAAAGGTTACCAGGAGCGCGAGAAACAGCGTGGGCGCAGGCAGAGATGGGCGGAGGATGAGTTTTTGGTTCTGTCGGCGTTGCAAATTGAAGGCCACCCCAACTGCCAGGGCGGCGTAGAGCAGTGCAAAGAATGCGTGCAGCAGGGCCTGGGTATGCGAGGCAGTGGCGACTGGGAGAAAGGCGGGCGCCATGAAAACGCCAAAAACGGCGGCCAACAGCCAGGTCTGGAAGATGGCTTTATAGCGAGGCTGGCGCCAGAATATTGCCAGGGGCAAGAGTGGAATGAGCAGTAAAACGGTTTGCGCCAGGGGAAAGCCGGCATAAGACCAGTTCACGATCGAGGTGGACATGCCAGCCGTTATAAAATGAGCCAGGCTCTGGACGCCTGTGAGGGCGATCACCCAGATGCTGACAACAATCAGTACGATGAGGTTGATATAATCGGGGGTGGAGTTTTTGGTCGATGTATTCATGTAGGGGTCGCTTTGAGAATGTTTTTGTTCCGGGATTTTGAATGTGCTAATGAACAACCTGGCTGAGCCAATCGTTGACTGCCTGAGCGGTTTGGCGATAGTTATGCTCCATCATCAGGTTGTGGGCGGCGTCTTTTACCAAGAGAAAATCGGCTTTGTAATGGGCGGCTGAGGCGCGCTGCCCGGATACGCTGACCACGGCGTCTTTTTCGGCGGCGACCCACAGCATGGGAGCTCGGACATTTGTGGCAGGATGCCAGCGGGGTGGGAGATGCTCCCATAGGATCAGCGCCGATTCGGGCCCAAGGCGCGCATGCAGTTCCGCGGGCGTATAAATGGCCTTGTTCGATAGAAGCAGCCTGGCTGCGCTGGCGGGGCTTCTCATAAAGGGTGTTGAACTCCAACCGAAGGTGCAGAGCAGGCAGCCCAAGGGATCTGCGCGCAGGAAAAGCAAGGCGGCATCTAATGGTGCGTTGTGAGAAACCCAGGGAGCAACTAAAACAGTGGCGGGCAGGTCATCGCCAACGTATTTGAGATACCATTGGGTCAAGGCCCCGCCCATGCTGTGCCCCATGAGGACAGGTTTGCCAGGGAGGCGTTTCACTTCTTCTTTCAAGAAACTCAGGTAATATTCGAGGGTGCACAATCGGATGGGGCGTTGGACGGGCGAGCGGCCATGACCTGGCAAGCTGAAGGCGATACTTTCCCAACCCCATTCGGCGAAGAGGGCCTGCCACTGCTGCCAGCACCAGGCGCCGTGCCACATGCCATGCAGCATGAGGATAGGCGTTTCAAAACGAGGTTGCTTTGGCGTGTAAGTGATGCGCTCGACGCCATTTTCGATGGTGTGCCGGACGGTATAACGATCATTTTGGCGGGTTGATGAGAAGGTAAGGCCTGCATAGAGGGCGTTTTGTGGCTCCGCCAGCAATTGCTGAATATTGGTGCGCTTCAGCTGTTTTGCTACCCAGGCGTATTGGTAGGCGCTCCAGCCGGCCAGTAACCCCAGTCCCATACCCAGTGTTAATGAAGTAAACGGGCGGTTATTTTTTGACATGGCATCACCTCGAGGTTAGTTTAACCCATTTGATCGGGAGCGTCAAATGAATCGTTGCGAGCGCCCTAAGACGACATCGATCGGGATGCGTGATGGTATAATAACTTGATATAGTAGGAGATTCCGCCGGGAACCCCTGGCAGAACAGCATACCAGGAGCATAGATTGGCATTCAACCCTCTTAATTGGTTACTGGGTTTTTTCTCGCTGGACATTGGGATCGATTTAGGGACAGCGAACACCCTCGTTAATGTGCGAGGGAAAGGTATTGTCATTAACGAACCATCTTGGGTGGCGGTGGATAAGCGCACGCGCCAGCCGTTAGCAATTGGCGCAGAAGCCAAGGAGATGGTCGGGCGCACACCTCCAAACGTGGTGGCTATTCGGCCGCTGCGCGATGGCGTGATCTCTGAGTTCGAAATCACGCAGGCGATGTTGGAGTATTTTATCGAAAAAGCCCACCGGCAGAGCATTGTGCCTGTGCCGCGCCCGCGGGTTGTTGTTGGCATTCCCTCGGGCGCAACCGAGGTTGAGAAGCGGGCCGTGTTAGACGCCGTGATGTCGGCAGGGGCGCGTGATGCCGGGTTGATCGAGGAGCCAAAGGCAGCCGCGTTAGGGGCGGGCCTGCCGGTGAACGAGGTGCGCGGCAGCATGATCGTGGATATTGGCGGCGGCACTTCGGAAGTGGCAGTGCTGTCAATGGGAGGCATTGTTGTTTCTCGGTCGCTGCGCGTGGCTGGCGATGAAATGGATCAGGATATCGTCCAGTATATGCGCAATAAATATAATTTATTGGTCGGCGAACGCATTGCCGAACAGGCAAAGATGAGTGTTGGTTCGGCTTACCACTTGCCCGAGGAAAAGACGATGGTCTTGCGCGGGCGAAATTTGGTGACTGGTCTGCCAGAGAGTGTTGAAGTCTCATCGGTGGAGATACGCGAAGCTATCTCGGTCTCGGTGGATACGGTTGTTGAAACGGTTAAAGACGCCCTGGATGAAACGCCTCCAGAGATCATTGCAGATCTGATGGATGTGGGTATTTGCCTGGCAGGGGGCGGAGGCATGCTGCAGGGATTGGATAGGCGTTTGAGTGAAGAATTGAAGATACGCGTTTGGGTAGCAGAGGATCCGTTGAGCTGTGTGGCACGCGGTGCGGGGATGATCCTGGAAGATTACGAGCATTTAAGCCGCTTGTTGACCGGGTTAGAGCGGGGTAACTCGCGGCACAGTTGATTGCAGCGTGATCGATGGTGCAATTGTATAGATGAAATATTCATCTACGGGTATTTTCAGAATTGGTGTGGTGGTTGTATTGGTGGCGGGGCTGATTGCCCTGGCATTGGGGGGATACCTTACGCCACTCTCGCGTATTTTCTTAACACCCCTTATTTCTGCCCAAACGTGGGTGGCAACGCGTTTTCAGGCGATACAGAGTCTGATCACTGCGCCGGCAGATGTTTCGGAACTGCGCCTGGAGAATGCTGAACTGAGGGCAGAAGTTTCTAGTTTGCAGGTGCAGGTGGTTGAACTTCAACAGCAAGTGGCCGAGGCCCAATTGCTGTCGACCCTGGTAGATTATGCGCGCTCGCGCCCCGAGAATCGTTACATTGCGGCATCTGTTATTGCGCGTGACCCCAGCCCCTTTATGCATTACGTGATCATAAACCGTGGATCGGACGCGGAACTGCGGAGCGGCATGCCGGTTGTCACAGAGCAAGGCCTGGTGGGCCGGGTTGCGGCAGTGACGGCAGGGGCAGCGCGAGTTCAATTAATCAACGATCCAGGTTCCTCTGTTAATGTGCTGCTGCAGCAATCCGATGCTGACGGTACCCTAGTGGGCGATATTACCGGCGATATTAGTGTGGGGATGATCTCACAAAGCGCCAACGTTCAGTTGGGTGACCTGGTGGTTACTTCAGGGCTGGGTGGGAATTACCCGCCCAACCTGGTGGTGGGCCAGATCAGCACGGTGCGCAACCTGCCTTATGACCTGTTCCAGAGCGCTTCTGTGCAGCCAGCAGTGGATTTCTCTGCGCTTGAAATTGTGCTGGTGATCACCAACTTCCAACCGGTAGATGTTACCCCCCTGATCCCATAAGGTATTGGGCTGATGGCCGTCTTGATTGCTTTTCCTGTTTTTGCGATCTTGGTGATCTTGCAGGGTGGAATGATCAGTGCAATGCCTTTGTTGCGGGGCACAGCGGATGTGGTCTTGTTAACCATCGTGGCCTGGGCTTTGCAAGAACGGGCGCGGGCGATCTGGCCTTGGAGCTTAATCGGAGGGTCGATGGTCGGCCTGGTGTCGGGGTTGCCAATGGGGGCGCTGCTGGGTGCTTATCTGCTGGTAACGCTGATTGCGCTGATCCTGCGGCGGAGGGTATGGAAGGCGCCAGCGCTGGCGATGCTGGCGGTAACCTTGCTGGGGACCTTGGTAACACATGGGGTATCCTGGTTGGCGCGGTGGTTGAGTGGAACTCTGATCCCGATCGCCCAGGTGTTTAATCTTATTACCTTACCGAGCCTGTTGTTAAACCTATTATTGGCGATGCCAGTATACGTGATGGTGAGAGATCTGGCGAACTGGCTTTACCCAGAAGAGATTGAAGTATGAAAAGTGCATCTGGAATCCAAAATACAGTTCAGACGTGGCGTATCACCTTCTTTGTTGGGGTAGTGGTGGTGGTATTTTTGATCTACGTGGCGCGTCTGTTTCAAATGCAGGTTGTCGAGTACGATGAATGGCTGCTGCAGGCCAACGATAACCGCACTTCTGAGATCAATTTGCAGACTCAGCGCGGTATTATCTATGATCGCAATGGCTATATCCTGGCGAGTAATGCGCCCTCGTATAATGTGGTGGTCATCCCGGCTGACCTGCCCGATGATATGGGCGAGGTGCAAATGATCTACCGCGAGCTATCTAAGCTAACGGGAGTTCCGGTCAGTTTAAACGAGATATCAGATGAATACCCGTATGTGGAATGTACTTCGCCGCACGGCGTGACCGAGATTGTGACTTACGGTGAAACAACAGCCCCATTCAGCCCGGTAACGGTTGCTTGCGATGTCAAACGAGAAGTGGCGATAGTTGTGCAAGAAAATGCTTCCGTCTGGCCTGGAACGGGGATTGAAGTGAAACCGGTGCGTGATTATCCCACTGGTTCGCTGACCGCGGCTTTGGTTGGCTTCTTGGGGCCACTCCCGGCTTCGGAAGAGGCAGCCTATATAGACCTGGGTTTTGTTCCCAACCGCGATAAAGTAGGATACGCGGGCGTGGAGTTGTACTTCCAGGATATCTTGGCGGGATCCAATGGCCTGCGCGTGGTTGAGGTGGATGGGGCTGGGCAGGTGATCCGAGATTTGGCGCCGCCAGTTCTGCCAACCCCAGGGCTGAACATCCATTTGACAATTGACACCCGCTTGCAACAGGCCACTGAGTCGATCTTGATCAATGAGCTTGATCTTTGGAATCGCTACTTTGGCGAGCTCCGTTTTACCAGTGGGGTGGTGATTGCGATGAACCCAACCACGGGAGAGATCCTGGCGATGGTTTCTTACCCTACTTATGAAAATAACCGCATGGCCGAGCTCATTCCAGCTTATTATTATGAGCAACTACTTTTGGATGCGCGTAACCCTTTGCTGAATCATGCGGTCGGGGCTGAACTTCCTGCTGGATCGGTGTTCAAATTGGTAACAGCGGTGGGGGCTTTGAATGAGGGGGTGGTAACGCCTGACCAAATCATTGAGACTCCAGGCAAGCTGGACGTGACCGAACGATTTTACGCCAACGACCCTGGCAAAGCACGAGAATTTGTGGACTGGGTTTATAAGACCACTCCCGGCGGATTTGGGCAGCTTGATTTTTGGCACGCGGTGGCCAATTCGAGCAACGTTTATTTTTACAAGCTGGGTGGCGGTTATCTGGACGAGGTCAACCCTGGGCTGGGCATCTGCCGGTTGGGTACGTATGCACGGGCACTGGGATATGGCCTGAAGCCTGGGATCGAATTATGGGACACGGCAGATGGATTGATCCCTGATCCGACGTATAAACGGATCAACCAGGGAGAAAGCTGGTCAACGGGTGACACTTATATTATGAGTGTAGGCCAGGGGTATGCCTTGGCTACGCCGCTGCAGGTGTTAATGTCGGCGGCGACGATTGCCAACGATGGCAAGTTGATGGAACCGACGATCTTGCGCGATATTGTGGATGGTGAGGGGAACGTGGTCCAGCCATTCTCGCCGACCATGCGTTGGGATCTGACGGTTGACCCGGTGATCCAGGGATACGAAGATAACACGATCCGGGGTTGCGTGGAAACTGGCGAGATGAGCACGGTGGCTCCTTGGGTATTCGACGAAGTGCGCCTGGGGATGCGCCTGGCAGTTACCGAAGGCACACTGTTGGAACAGTTTCGAACCATGGGCGTAGCGGCGGCTGGCAAGACGGGCACTGCCGAGTACTGCGACAAATATGCCGACGCACGCGGTTTGTGCATCCCGGGGAGTTGGCCCTCGCACGCCTGGACGGTGGCATTTGCACCTTATAATACGCCAGAGATCGCGGTGGTGGCTTTTGTGTATAATGGCAGCGAGGGTTCCAGCGTGGCGGGGCCTATTGTGCGGCGGGTGCTTGAAGCATATTTTGAGCTAAAAGCGGTAGATAGCGCTTTAGCGCCATAAATTAATTGGTGTTTCGAAGGTCGTTTTAAAGCTTCATGCTATAATCTTATAGGTATTTGAGACGGTATTCATATGCAGCCAAAGGTGCAAATCAAGGGTATTCGCGAGGGCTTGCTGGTCACGCTGGGAGATGGCGAGTGGCCCGATATTCGTGCTGCGTTCTTGGAGCATATTGCGCAGCAGGGAGATTTTTTGCGCGGTGGTAAGCTGGCGGTGGATGTGGGTAACCACGCTTTGAACGCGGTGGAATTGGGTGGGCTGCGAGATGTACTTTCGGAACGGGGTTTGTCCTTGTGGGCCGTATTGGCCAACTCACCAAAAACCGTTCAAACCGCCCAGGCCCTGGGGTTGGCGACGCGTCTCTCAAAACCGATCCCTGAGCGAGCGCAAAAGCTGCCCGAAACACGCCTGTACGATGGCGAAGGAGCGGTGCTGGTGAAGCGCACGCTGCGTTCGGGGTACAGCCTGGAGCACCCGGGGCACGTGGTGGTGATTGGTGATGTGAACCCCGGGGCAGAGATTGTGGCAGGCGGCGATGTGGTGGTATGGGGGCACCTGCGCGGGGTGGTGCACGCCGGGGCAGAAGGCGACGAACACGCGGTGGTGTGTGCGTTGGATCTATCTCCAACGCAGTTGCGCATAGCCGGGCAAATCGCTTTGTCGCCTCAGCGGCGCGGTAAGACCCAACCCGAGGTGGCCAAATTGCAAAATGGGCAAGTGATTGCCGAGGTATGGAATCCAAAAGACAGGTAGGGAAGAAGATGGCAGCAAAAGTTGTGACTGTAACATCAGGAAAGGGTGGCGTTGGCAAGACGACGGCAACGGCGAATCTGGCTGCCGCCCTGGCGGCAGATGGCGATAAGGTCGTCTGCGTGGATACCGATATCGGTTTGCGTAACCTGGACGTGGTGTTGGGCCTTGAGAACAGGATCGTATATGACCTGGTGGATGTGATCGAGGGGCGCTGTCGTTTACGCCAGGCCATGATCCGGGATAAACGTTTGCCAGAGTTGCACCTGATCCCGGCGGCGCAAACGCGCGACAAAAGTGCAGTATCCCCCAGCGACATGGTGCGCTTATGCGATGAACTGCGCAGTGAATGTGATTGGATCTTGATCGATTCTCCGGCTGGTATTGAGCGCGGCTTCCGCAATGCGGTGGCCCCGGCAGACGTGGTCATTGTGATCACCAATCCAGAGGTATCGGCTGTGCGCGATGCTGACCGGATCATTGGGTTGGTCGAGGCCGAGGAAAAGGGCCCGGCGCGGTTGGTGATCAACCGGCTGCGGCCTGAGATGGTGAAGCGCGGCGACATGTTAGGAATCGATGATATCCTGGAGCTGCTGGCAGTCGACCTGATCGGGGTGATTCCTGAGGATGAGAACGTGGTCACCAGCACTAACCGGGGTATGCCCATTTCGCTGGATGGCAAAACCAAGGCGGGCCAGGCTTTTCGGAATATTGCCCGCCGGTTGAAAGGCGAAGAAGTCCCGTTCTTGAACCTGGAAGAGCAAGGCGGCTTTTTGGGGCGACTGGCGCGTATGATCCGCCCAGGAGGTGATTAGCATGAGCGGCTTCCTGGAACGGGTGTTTGGACGGGATCGCAAAAGTGCTAACCAGGCCAAGGAGCGCCTGAAGTTGGTATTGATCCACGACCGGACAGATATGTCGCCGGGTACTTTATCGTCCTTAAAGGATGAGTTGATCCAGGTCATTTCGCGTTACGTTGAGATCGATCCTGAGGCTGTACGGATCGAGATGGAGCAGGAAGGCCGAGAACAGCGGTTGGTAGCGGATATTCCGCTCCGGCCGGCTGTCCGGCGCCGGGCGCGTTAAATATGGGCGACACCAACTGGCGGCATTTTGACTTCTGGCTGCTGGGGGCGGTAGCGATCCTGACCATCTTTGGGATCACCATGATCAGGTCGGCTGTGGCTGGCAATATTGAGCTGGAAGAATCCAATATTGTCCAACGACAGTTGATCTTTGCGGTGGTGGGCTTTATTGTTGTTTTCATTGTCTCGGCCATTGATTACCGCTTGTGGTCGTCGATCAGCCGGCCAATGTATTTGCTCACGGCTGTCTTTTTGGCGGCATTGACCATCGCAGGGCAGGCTTTGTACGGCTCGGCGCGCTGGTTTGATACCGGTGTGATCTTGATCCAGCCCTCTGAATTGGCCAAGATTGTCGTTATCTTGGTGCTGGCCGATTTCTTTGCCCGCAACCAGGATAAACTGGATAGCCTGATCTGGATTGGGCGCAGCCTGCTCTACACGTTGGGGATCGTGATCTGGATCTTGCTCCAGCCAAACTTGAGCACCTCGTTGGTGATCCTGGTGATCTGGTTTGCTTTACTATGGGCCAGCGGCTTGCGGATCAAGCACCTGCTTCTTTTTATTGGCGTCGGCACGGTGCTGCCTTTTGCGGCCTACCCGTTTTTGGTGGATTATCAAAAGCAGCGCATAATCAACTTTTTGTTTGCAGACCCAGATGCACGCCACGGCGAGACGTATAATATTGAGCAGGCATTGATCAGCATTGGCTCGGGTGGGTTGACTGGGCAGGGTTACTTCCAGGGGACGCAGGTGCACTTGCGGTTTTTGAAGGTGCGCTGGTCTGATTTTATCTTTGCCGGCGCGGCCCAAGAATTTGGCTTTGTGGGCATGGTGATCCTGTTTTTGGTGTTCATCTTTGTGATCTACCGCTGTTTGCGTGTGGCGCGCATTGCCAGTGATACATTTGGTGCTTTGATCGCTTATGGCGTGGCGACTTTGCTGGCTTTCCAGGCCATGGTGAATATTGGGGTGAACCTGAAGCTGGTACCTGCCACCGGGCTGCCCTTGCCATTTATCAGTTATGGGGGCAGTTCTTTGTTGTCTTTGTTGTTAGGGGTGGGGCTGGTGCAAAGCGTGGCCCTGCGGCATAAATCCCTTGAATTTTAACGTTTGAAGTGTTCCCCTTTATCGGGAAAAACTTTTCCCGGGTTGAGGATATTCAGGGGGTCTAGGGCATTTTTGATGCGCCGTTGAATTTCGATTGAAAGTGGCCCGAGAGCCTGCTCGATATAGGGGCGTTTTAGCGCGCCCACCCCATGTTCGCCAGAGAGTGTTCCACCCAGCGAGAGCGCCAGGGTAAATTCGGCGGCTGCCATTTCTCCAACTTTGGCCCATTGGGCCGGGTCACGCTTATCGAAGAGGATAGCCGGATGTAAATTGCCGTCGCCGGCGTGGCCATAGATGACGATGGGTAGGCCATATTTTTGGCTAATGGCTTTCAGCCCGCGCACGGCTTCGGGGATGGCGCTGCGCGGCACAGTGATATCTTCGCCCAGTTTGTTGGGCGAGCGGCGCGCCAGGGCCGGGGATACCGAACGCCGTGCTTGCCACAAGCGGGCCCGCTCATTTTCATCTTGGGCCAGCTTTACGCGCCGCGCACCACATTGCTGGCAGATGCGCTCAATTTCTTCGCTCTCGCGGATGACAGATGCCTCATCGCTGCCATCGCATTCTACAAGCAAGATGGCTTCAACATCAAGCGGCAGGCCCAGGTGCATGGCTTCTTCGATGCAAGCAATGGCAGTTTCGTCCATCAGCTCTAAAGTCGCAGGGACGATGCCAGTCATGAGGATGGTATTGATGGTGCGGGAGGCATCTTCTAGCGAGGCAAACTCTACGCTGGCGGTGCGGGCGAACTTTGGCCTGGCAATCAGGCGCAAGAGTGCTTCGGTGATCACACCCAGGGTACCTTCAGACCCGGTGAAGAGGGCCTTTAAGTCATAGCCGACCACATCTTTGATCGGTTTGCCGCCGGTGCGTAAGACGCGCCCATCTGCCAGGACGACGGTCAGGCCGAGCACATAATCACCGGTGACGCCGTACTTCAGGCAGTGTGGACCACCTGCGTTGCAGGCAATATTCCCGCCGATGGTGGAATGGCGGATGCTGGATGGATCGGGCGGGTAAGAGAGCCCCAGCTTTTCAACGGCGGCCTGCAGGTGAGCGGTGATGACACCCGCTTCTACCAGGACGGTGGCGTTGACCGGGTCAATTTCAAGGATGCGGTTCATGCGTGTCATTGCCAGAACAATCCCCCCCTGGAAAGGCACCGAGGCGGCAGCCAATCCTGAGCCCATGCCCCGGGTTACCAGGGGTAAGCGTTCTGCGGCAGCCAGTTGAACGACCTGGCTGACTTGCTCGGTGCTGCGCGGCAGGAGTACCAGATCTGGCTGGTGATCTTCAAAGGTGCCGTCATACCCGTATACGGCCAAATCCTCGGGCGTAGAGAGCGCACCGTCTTTGCCAAGCAGTTTTTCGAATTGAGAAATCAGAACCTGGTCGATCATTGTTTTTTATCCTTTGCATAGGCCTGGTCTAGCAGAGCGATCGGGTGCACAACTTGCACCGCCAACCCCTGGCGCTTGACGCCAGTAATGAGCTGCATCTGGCAGCCGGGGCAGCCGGAGGCTACATAGTTGGCATGTGTGCCGGCGATATGATCAGTCTTACGTTTTAACACGCCTAAAGATGTGGCGTAGTGGGTGATCAACTGGCTGCCGGCTGAGCCACAGCACCAATCTGCTTCAGGCATCTCAACCAGTTCCAGGCCATCGATCATGCGCAAAAGCTGGCGGGGCTGCTGCCACACGCCCTGGCCGCGGCGCAGATGACAGGGGTCATGGTAGGTGACGCGCCCCTCGATACGCCCGGAGGGCTTCTCGAGGGGAATGGAAGCCAGGAACTCGCTCACATCCCGCACTTTGGCGGCAAAAGCCGAGGCACGTTTTGCCCAGACGGGGTCATCAGCCAGAATGTGCCCGTAGTCTTTTAGGGTGGAGCCACAAGTGGCACAATCGGTGATGATCACGTCAACCTGGGTTTGCTCAAAGAGTTGGATATTGAAGCGCGCCTGTTCACTCACCAGGTCGGTGCGACCGTAGCTGATGGCAGGCATGCCGCAGCAGACCGTCTGCCTGGGTGTGACGACCGTGCAGCCGTTGCGAGACAATACGCGCAGGGTGGCAGCGCTTTCCTCGGCAAACATCAGGCTTTGTGCACAGCCCAAGAAGAAGCCCACTCGCCGCAGGCTTTGCCCCTGGGCGTGGGTCACTTCGGGTAAGGCGGGACGCAGGGGGCGCTGCGGCAGGCGCGGGAGCATGGCTTCAAGGTCACGCAGTTGGGGCGGCATCAGCCTGTACAGGCCCAGAGCATAGACCAGGTGGCGCAAGCCCAGCCGCTCGTACAGGCGCAGGGGCCAGGTGGCCCACTCCATGCGCCCGGGGTAAGGAATGAGCCGTTTGAACAGGCCGTCCTTCCAGCGGGCAGGATGTATCTGTTCATGCAGGGCGCGCATTTCCACTGCCAGGTCGGCAGGGTGGATGCCTACCGGGCAGATGTCGTTGCAGGCCATGCAGTCAAAGCAAGCGTACATCTGTTCGGCCAGGTTGGGGCTGAGCAGCAGGTCGCCTTCCAGGCCTTTGCGCGCCAGGGCCACTCGGCCGCGCGGCGAGGCTGTCTCGCTGAGAAATTCTCGATAAGTGGGACAAACAGCCAGGCAGAGCCCGCAGCGGATGCAGTTCAGGTATTCAGACTCGGGCGGGCGTTTGGCAGGCTGGGGTGGGGTGGTATTTGCTTCTCGTATCATCTTTGGTTTTTACCTGTAAGGATAGGATTACATGAGCTGCTCGATCTCTAATTTTAACATAGTGTATAATTCGTATATTATTTTCGAGACCTGGAGAATCGGATGACTACTACTTCTCAACCTGTGAGGGTGCGTTTTGCCCCTTCGCCTACCGGACGTACCCATTTGGGGAGCGGGCGTACGGCTTTATTCAATTACCTCCTGGCGCGCCAGACTGGCGGGAAGTTCATTTTGCGGATCGAGGATACTGATCAGAAACGTTTTGTGCCCGGCGCTGAGGAAGAATTGATCCAGAGCTTGCGTTGGCTGGGGCTATCGTGGGACGAAGGCCCAGACGTAGGTGGGCCTTTTGCACCTTATCACCAGTCAGACCGCCGCGAAATCTACCAGCGGTATGCCAGGCAGTTGATCGAGAGCGGACATGCCTATTACTGCTTTTGCACACCTGAGCGGCTGGAAAAGGTGCGCCAGGAAAAACAGCAGCGCAAAGAGACCGCTTTGTACGATGGCACTTGCCGTCAATTGGATCCTGCGGAGGCGGCGGCGCGCGTGGCGAACGGCGAGAAGCACGTGATCCGTTTTAAGACGCCCCGCGAAGGCAGTATTACGGTGCGAGATATCTTGCGAGGCGATATCACGGTTGAGAACCGCATGATCGATGACCATATCCTGGTCAAGTCTGACGGGCTGGCTCTTTATCACCTGGCGGCGATGGTGGACGATCATTTGATGGAGATCACGCATGTGATCCGTGGTTCTGAGTGGCTGTCTACATTCCCGCTGCATGGGCATATCATCCGCGCTTTTGGATGGCAGATGCCAGAATTTGTTCATCTTTCGATCTTCCTGAAACCCAGCGGGAAAGGCAAGATGAGCAAGCGCGAGAGCGCAGATGCGATGAAGGACGGACACTCGATCTTTGTGAAAGACCTGGATGCCTTGGGCTATACCCCAGAGGGCGTGGTCAACTGGATCACCTTGATGGGGTGGAGCTACGATGATCACACTGAGTTCTTTACGATGGATGATCTTGTACAAAAGTTCAGCCTGGCGCATTTGAATCCCGCTCCTGCGGCAATCAATTTCTCGAAGCTGGATCATTTCAACGGTATGCACATCCGTGCCCTGCCTCCGGCAGAGCTGGCACGACGGATGAGGCCTTTCTTTGTCAATGCGGGTTATGCCGTGGATGATGACCGGCTTTTGAAGATCGTCCCAATCATTCAAGAGCGCCTGGTGACCCTGGACGACTGTCTGGCGTTTGGAGGGTTCTTCTTCCAGGAAACGGTGAACCCCAATCCAGATGATTTGTTGGGCAGCAAGATGAGCGCTGCCGAATCGGCGCATGCGGCGCGCCAGGCCTTGCAAGCATTAGAGGTCGCCCCAGAGTTCACCAAAGATGGCTTAGAAACCCCGCTGCGGGCGATGGTGGAGGGGATGGGTTTGAGTGCAGGCCAGGTATTTGGCATCTTGCGTGTAGCCGTGACGGGTCAGAAGGTCAGCCCGCCCTTGTTTGAGAGCATGGAGATCATTGGGCGTTCGGTGGTTTTGGAACGTGTGCAGCAGGCTATCGGGATATTGGACGGAATTGCGGGGCAGAAGTAAAGATTCCCTTGCGCCGAGTCTAGACGGCAGCCGAAGGGCGTGGTAAAATACCAGCCGCTAAGCTTTGGGGGCTCGTCTAATGGTAGGACAGCAGACTCTGGATCTGTATGTAGAGGTTCGACTCCTTTGCCCCCAGCCTACCGATCCAAAACACCCCGAGGCCTGTCTCGGGGTGTTTTGGTAACGGATAGTTGTATTCGAGGAGGTGAATGGTTCTTTTTTTTGGATGAGCAGGAAAAGATAGCGCACGGCCCTGGGCTTGTACTGCCAGGGTGACGAGGATGAGGGTTTCTCACCGCAAGGTGAGATTAACCGGACAATAACAGGTTACCGACCTGCTAGCCGGGAAAATCGAGAGATCAGCGGAAGCCCTCCGGGTTGCCATAGCCCCGACGTCTTTTCCTCCAACAACAACCATGCAGCAAAAACTGGCGGGTAACTACCAGGACAGGATTGCATTGGGGTGGCATAAAAAACTTCGCTCGGGGTGGGTTGCCTTGCCAGGAATGGCGTTGGACCCACGCCTGAGTCTATCAAAAATTGGAGGAAAATCCTATGTGTGGAATTGTTGGCTATATTGGCCCGCAGGATGCGACGCCGGTTATTCTAAACGGCTTGAAAAGGCTGGAATACCGCGGTTATGATTCTGCTGGGTTGGCTGTTCTGCAGAACAGCCATATTGAAGTCCGTAGAGACGTGGGCAAATTGAGCCGCCTGGCTGAGCACGTGGCGCAGGAACCTATCAGCGGGCACGTGGGCATTGGGCACACGCGCTGGGCCACGCACGGGGCGCCAAGTGAGCGCAATGCACACCCGCACCTGGGTATGACCGGGCGCGTGGTGGTGGTGCATAACGGTATCGTTGAGAACTTTTTGGAGCTGCGCAGCGAGCTGTCGGCAGAAGAAGTGGTCTTTAACTCTGATACCGATACTGAAGTGATCGTTCACCTGGTTGAGCGTTACCTTTCGGCTGATGCCAGCCTGGAGGATGCGGCCCGCAAGGCGATTGGACATTTGAAGGGCGCACACGGCATTGTGTTGATGTCGGCAGCCGAGCCGGATAAGATTGTGGCGGCGCGCATTGGTAACGCGGGAGGCGTGGTGATTGGCCTGGGCGAGGGTGAGATGTTTGTGGCATCTGACCTGCCGGCCATTTTGGAGCATACGCGCAGGGTGGTATTCCTGGAATCGCGGCAAATGGCTGTGATCACGCGGGATGGACTGAGTATCAAGACCCTGGATGATAAACCGGTGCGGTACACGGTGCACACGGTAGCCTGGGATCCGGTGGCGGCTGAGAAAGGCGAGTACCGTCACTTTATGCACAAGGAGATCCATGAGCAGGTGCGTTCGTTGACCGATACGATCGCTGGGCGCGTGGATTTTGAGACGGGGAGCGTGCGCCTGCCCGAACTGAATCTGACGGTAGAAAAAGCGCGCCGTATTCAAAAGATCTTTATCACGGCTTGCGGCACAGCGGGGCATGCGGGAATGGTGGGCAAGGTGCTGATCGAGAAAATTGCCCGCATACCCGTGGAAGTGGATATTGCTTCGGAATTTCGCTACCGCGATCCGATCGTGGATGAAAACAGCGTTGTACTGGCGATCAGCCAATCGGGTGAGACAGCCGATACACTGGCGGCGATGGAAGAGGCACGCCAGAAGGGGGCCGTGGTGTGGTCGATTGTGAACGCTATCGGCACACAAGCGATGCGCCTGGCAGATGGCTTCATCTCGATGCAGTCGGGTCCCGAGATTGGGGTGGCCTCGACGAAGGCATTCACGGCGCCGTTGGTAGACCTGTATATGCTGGCGGTACTGTTGGCGGATTTGCGTGGTGTGCTGGACGCCCAGACGCGCCGGGCATACGTGGCTGACCTGGCTTTGATCCCAGACCTGGCGGGGCGCTGCCTGGATCGCGAAGAACAGGTTTTGAACGTGGCGGATGTGTTGAAGAACCGGCGCGACTGCCTGTACCTGGGCCGGGGGATCAATATGCCCATCGCGTATGAGGGCGCACTGAAGCTTAAAGAGATTTCGTATATCCACGCAGAAGGTTACCCGGCGGGGGAGATGAAGCATGGCCCAATTGCGCTGATTGACCGCGAGATGCCGGTGGTGGTATTGGCGCCGCGCGACCCCTGGTATGATAAGATGATCAGCCAGGTGGAACAGGCCAAGGCGCGCGGCGGGGTGGTGGTGGCTGTGGCGAGTGATGGGGATCAACGCATTGCAGGCTTGGCGGATCACGTGCTGTGGGTGCCAGAAGCGCCCTGGCTGCTGAGCCCCGTGCTGACGGTCATTCCGCTGCAGTTGCTGGCTTATCACATTGCAGCCTTGCGCGGCCTGGATGTTGACCAACCGCGCAACCTGGCGAAGTCTGTTACGGTGGAGTAACAGGCGCGAGGTTTACCGTTAATTGATCAAAATCCGGCCCGTCTCAAAGAGAGGGCCGGATTTTGATTGTGGTAAAGGCGGTGATTATGTAGCTTGACTGCCCCAGGCATGGATGATTTCACCGATGTACACGCGATGATAATCTCGTGTGGGGTAGATTTCGGCGACATCTGGGTCAATAAAGCACGCAGGGTCGATATCTTGGGCATAGATTTTCTTGCATTCAAAAACCAGGCGTGCCTCTGCAAAACTGGTGATACCGGGAGTAATCTCGATGGGGGTCAGGCCGCTGGCAGTGGCTTTATCCAAGTTGCGCCCTGATCGCGAGCCGCATAACTCTAAAGCAGAACGGTAGCGTTCGGCGAAAAAGGTCAGTGAGAAGGCGGGGGTGGATTCCATGAACTGGTAGGTATAGCGCTGAGGGCGGACAAAACAATAACAGACGTGGCGTTTCCATAAATAACCTAGGCCGCCCCAATTGGCAGTCATTGTGTTATAGTGCTTTGCAGAGCCGGCTGTGATAAGCATCCAATCCCGGCTGATCAGTTTAAAAACGTTGTCAGGCAGTGTCTCGAGATCCACGGCTTTGAAGCGATCATTCATCTGGCAACTCCTTGGGCTGATATTTGGGTTCTATTCGGATGTATTATAGTGCATCTTTTCACAGCCAGGTTAAAGGGGGTGGTGTTTTCGGGGTTATTGTTTATAATTCGGTCATTAACGGAGGCCATGTGCTAAAAAATATACGAGACCCGTTCAGCGGGCTGTCTCACCTGATCTCGGCTGTATTCGCTTTTCTGGGCGCAATTGCGTTGTTAATTTGGGGGTGGGGTGATATTGGTAAACAGGCGGCATTATTGATCTATGGCATCAGCCTGGTGCTTATGTTCGGTTCCAGTGCGGCCTATCACATGGCAAGTGCAAGCCCACGGGTTATTCAACGATTACGCAAACTGGATCACCTGGCGATCTATCTTTTGATCGCCGGCACATATACGCCCATTTGTGTGCAATTTTTGGAGGGTACCTGGCGTTGGGCTATCTTGGGGGCAGTTTGGGGGATGGCATTGGTGGGGGTGATTGTGAAGCTGTTTGTGATCAATGCGCCGCGTTGGCTGACAGCCGGTGTGTACCTGGTGATGGGCTGGATGGCAATTTTGGCGGGACGCGAGATGTTGGTATCTGTTCCGGCGCCGGCACTGGCCTGGATCTTTGCGGGTGGATTATTGTTCACGGTCGGTGCGGTGATCTACATTACCAAGAAGCCCGACCCACTGCCGGGTGTTTTTGGTTTTCACGAGATTTGGCATATCTTTGTAACTTTAGGCTGCTTGAGTTTTTTCATTGCAATTGCAGTTTACGTGGCAATTCCTAAGCTCATTTAGGCATCCAAGCGATCGGATAACGGCATAGGCCGTTATCGCATTCTCCAAGGAGGAGCATCTATGTCAACAGAGTTGTACCAGGCAATGGCACAAAGTATTATTGATGGCGAAGAAGATTTGGCGGCTGACCTGGCGCTTAAGGCCATTGAGGCCGGGATCGATCCGGTTGATGCGATTGCCCAGGGGTATGTCATGGGCATCAGCCGGGTGGGTGAAGCCTTTAGTTGTGGGGATGCATTTTTGCCTGAATTGGTGATGGCTGGTGAGGCAATGAAGGCGGCAGTCAAGATACTTGAGCCCGAAATGAAACGGCGCGGCACCGAACGACAGGTTTATGGTAAGGTTGTGTTGGCGACCGTGGAAGGGGATATCCATGAAATTGGAAAGTCGCTGGTGGGTACCATGCTCTCGTCTTCAGGGTTTGAAGTTTTTGATATGGGGGTGGATGTGCCAACAGCCCAGTTGGTGGCCAAAGCCCGGGAGGTCAAGGCCGACATCATTGCTTTAAGCGCACTATTGACGACTACGATGATCAAGCAGCGCGAAGTGATTGAAACCCTGGAACGTGAAGGACTGCGTGCCTCGATCAAGGTGATGGTGGGGGGAGCGCCCGTGACCCGTGATTGGGTGCAAAAGATCGGGGCAGACGGTTATAGTGAAGATGCGATTGGCGCGGTGCAGGTGGCCAAGCAATTAATGGGCACGGCATAGCAGGGTGTGGAGGCCACATGTCGAAAAAGATCAAATCCATTTCGAACCCAAGGCTGAGTTTATCTGTACTGAAACCACAGGATGTTGACCGCATCCACTTAGCTACTTTGCATATTATTGAGAACGTAGGCGTGCGCTTCCCCTCGCAACGGGCATTGGACATCTGGGAAGCCAATGGCGCGCAAGTAGACCGCAACAGCATGATCGTGAGAGCGAAGCCGGAATTGATCGAGGCGGCTCTGAAGAACGCTCCGCCGGTTTATACGTTGGCGGCGCGTGATCCGGCACAAGACTTGCCCCTCGACGGCAACCATGTATTCTTGGGTACGGACGGTTGCGGCGTCGAGGTGTTGGATCTGTTCAGCGGAGAGAAACGCACGTCCCGCTTGCAGGATGTGGCCGAGATTGCGCGCATTGCCGATGACCTCGAGGAGATTGCTTTTCATTGGGTGGCTGTTTCGGCCCAGGATAAGCCTGCGGTTACGCGCGGTCTGCATGAAGTGAAGGCAGTATGGGAGAATTCGACCAAGCATGTGCAGACGGAGAGCGTGTATAATGAAGCTGAGGCCCGCATTGTGATCGAGATGGCGGCGGCAGTAGCCGGTGGGAAGGACGCCCTGCGCCAGCGCCCGGTGCTCTCCTTGATGCAGTGTACGGCGCCGCCCTTGGGGCATGACGGCGGCAGCCTGGATACGGCTTTGTTGGCTGCCGAAGCGGGTATCCCGACCGGCTTCATGACCATGTCGGCTTGCCTGACCACTGGGCCCGCTACGATGGCCGGTACATTGGCCGTGGGCAACGCGGAAGTCATTTCGGCAACCGCCATGCTGCAGTTGGCCTTTCCGGGTGCGCCGGTATTTTATGCGGCGGCGCAGTCGGCTTCTGACCTGCGCAGCGGGGCTTATACAGGGGGAGGCCCAGAGGATTTCCTCTTCGGCGCGGCGACAAATGTATTGGCAGACCATTACAAGATTCCCCTCTCGATGGGTTCTTTTGCCACTGGGGCCAAAGAGCCGAACTGGCAGGCCGGGATCGAAAACAGCCTGTCGACCCTGATGGCATGTGTTGCGATGTCGGATATGTTATTGGGAGTGGGGCTGCTGCACGGAAGCCGCATTTGGTCTTACGAGCAGATGTTGATGGATTGTGAGATCTATGCCATTGTGCACAAGATGATGGAAGGGTTGGTTGTGGATGATGAGACCCTGGCGTTAGACACGATCAAAGCGGTTGGGCCGGGCGGCAATTTCTTGGCACAGAAACATACCCTCAAGCACATGCGGGAAGTTTTTCTGCCTCAGTTTATGGATCGCAGGCCATACAGCGCCTGGGAGCAAAAGCGCGATGGGGCGCGCGAATGGGCGTCGGCCAAGGCGCGCGGCATATTGGAAAAGCACCAGCCCGAACCGTTGGATGCCGGGCTTTCGGATGAACTTCAAAAAATGATCCTTTCGTTGGAACAAAAAGGTTGAGCCTGTGATGCAGCCAAACCTGAAATTGTTATCGCCAGACCTGGTCAACCGCATCTTAGACGAGGCCTTCCAACTGTTGAGTAAGCCTGGCATCAAAGTACAGTGTGCTGAAGCCCGGCGGTTGTTGTTGGGGGCCGGCGCTCAGGTGGACGAAGCGAACGAGGTGGTGCGCATCTCGGAAAAGATGGTCCGCCAGGCATTGGAGAGCGCGCCCAGGGAATTCTTTCTGTACGATCGGGATGGCAATGCGACGATCTGCTATGGGGGCAGTGGGGTGCATTTTGATCCAGGTTCTTCAGGGGTGCACGTCTTGGACCCTGAGACACTGGAACACCGCCCATCCTACACACCCGACCTGGTGCGCCTGGTCAAGGTGGCTGAGATGCTGCCGCAGTATGATGCTCAATCTACCGCAGTGGTGTGTAATGAGATCCCCAAGATGATCGGCGATCTCTACCGTTTATATATTGTTTTGCAATATTCGGTGAAGCCGATTGTAACCGGGGCTTTTTCGGTGCAAACGCTGCAGACCATGATCGATATGCTGGCGATCTTCGCTGGCAGCCGGGCAGAACTGGCCGAGAAGCCGCAAGCAGTATTTGACGTGTGCCCATCGCCGCCCCTGATCTGGAGCGAATTTGGAGCTCAGAACCTGATTGGGCTGGCGCGTGCCAGGATCCCGGCAGAGATGGTTTCAATGCCATTGGCTGGGGCGGCTGCGCCGGTCACGCTGCTGGGCTCGGTGGTCCAGCATGCGGCAGAAAGCTTGAGCGGCCTTGTCATTCACCAGCTTGCTCAGCCGGGCGCTCCGATCGTTTGGGGCGGGGCACCGGCGATCTTTGATATGCGCAAAGGCACCACGCCGCTGGGAGCAATTGAGACGGCGATGATTGACGCAGCCTATGCTCAGGTTGGACAGTGGCTGAGATTGCCAACGCATGCTTACCTGGGTGCCAGTGACAGCAAGCTGGTGGACGCTCAGGCAGGCATGGAGAGCGGTATCTCGGCGATGGTGGGGAGCCTGGCGGGGATCAATATGATCTCGGGGGCTGGCATGTTGGACTTTTTGGCCTGCCAGAGTGCCGAGAAGCTGGTGGTGGATGCCGAAGCAATTGCCATGAGCAAGCGCATGCTTGCGGGGATGATCGTGCAAACCGAAACCTTGGCGACGGCCTTGTTTGAAGGAATCAACTTTAAGGGTGACTTCCTTAAGCAGAAAATCACCCGGCAGTTGTTTGGCAAAGAGCAATACATCCCTTCGGCAGTGATCGACCGCGATTCGGTGCGCGTGTGGCAAGAACAAGGATCTCCTGATACCTTTGAACGGGCCAAGGAACGCGTGACCCAATTGATTAAAAGCTACCAACCGCCCACGGCGGCTCAAGAGCGGCAGAAAACGATGCGCGCCATGCTCGAAGGCCTGGCGCGCACAGTTGGTTTGGAACAACTGCCAGAAACTGAAGTTGATTAGCCGAGCAGGTAGGCGCCGCCGCTTACCCCTGGCAGGCGCAGGACCCAATGCTCTCCCTCAGCGCAAACGGCTCCATCTAACCCGTACAGCGTTTGGGGTGGGGTTGACAGGGTGAAGGGCAATACCAGCTCAACTGGATGAACTGCCGGGTTAATGGCGACCAGGATCTCCTGGTCGCCATTGCTGCGGCGGTACACAAACAAGGAATCGCCGCGCTCGGCATGGATGATTTCGATGTCGCCGCTTGCGCACAGGGCCGGATATGCTTTGCGCAGAGTGATGAGCGTGCGGACGTGCTGGAGCAAGGAGTCGGGGTCGGTTTCTTGGGCGGCTACGGTAGGACGGCCCCGGCGGTCATCGATGGGCAGGTATAGTTTTTCGGCGGGGGCAGAGGAGAAGCCCGTGTTGGGGATATCAGCCCACTGCATGGGTGTGCGGATGCCGGTGCGATTATAGGCGCCTTCTTTGGATGGTAGATTCTCGATGGACTGCATGCCGATCTCGTCGCCATAGTAAATGAAGGGCACCCCGGGCATGGTCAGCAGGAAGAGATAGATCAGTTTTAAATCTGCTGATGTGCGATTGTGTGCCAGGCGTGGGCCGGTATCATGGTTGCCGGTGGGGATGGCGATCAGCCCGCGGCCCTTTGTGGCGTTGTAGTGCGCCATGTAGTCATCGATAAATTCCAGGACGTTCCCATGCCCAGATGAGTCGAAGTAGGCAAAGCCATAGCGATCAGTGCCGGGGCCCAGGCCGGCATACGGCTTGCGAAACAGAGAAACATAGCCGGGCATGCCAAAGGGCAGGCAGAAATCGACATGGAAACCAGCCGCGATTGCCGTGCGGGGCCGGCCCCATTCAGAGACCAGGCAGGCCTCGGGGTATTTCTTGTCCAGCCATTGGCGAATATCTTGCCACAGGCGGCTGGTCTCAAGCTCACCTGGATCACCCTTTACCAGCGAGAAAGCCATATCCACGCGGAAACCACTTGCACCCTGGTCCAACCAATACCGGATGATGTTTTTTAGCTCCAGGCGGTTGCGCTGGGGGCCGGGCGCATCTATGGGCTGCTGCCAGGGCTGGCCTGGCTCTGGGCGGGCAAACCCATAGTTCAGAGCGGGTTGGAAGTAGAAGAAATTGGTCAGGTAAGAGCCATCTCTTTCGGCAAAACCTGAGATGAGCTTGTAGCCTGGCACCTGCCATTCCCAGGCGCTGTTTGTCCAGATGTAGCTGTCTGTGTATTCGTTGTGGTTGTGTTGGCAAGCGGCCTTGAACCAGGGGTGCTCGGTAGAAGTATGACCGGGAACTAGATCGAGCAAGACGCGGATGCCTCGTTGGCGTGCTTCGGTGAACAGGCGTCTCAAATCATCGTTGGTGCCGTAACGCGGGGCGACTTTGTAATAATCGCTGACATCGTAGCCTGCGTCTTGGAAAGGGGACTCGAAACAGGGATTGATCCAGATGGCATTGACACCCAAGGATTGCAGGTAATCCAATTTCTCAATGATCCCAGGGATATCGCCGATGCCATCCTCGTTAGAATCGCGAAAGCTTTGCGGATAGATCTGGTAGAAGACCGCACTTTCTAGCCACGAGGGATTAGGAAAGGTTTTGTTCATCTTGATCTCCTGGCATTACTTGAATTGCAGGCTGTTGGTTACTTGTTGAATTACCTCGGCATAGCGGTTATCGCTAGAGCCGTCAATCGAGAAGAGCACGATCACGTTGCCGTCATCAACAATGGCAGAGAGGGTGAAAAATCCTGCTTGATCGGCGATCGCTCCATTGAAGACTGCTTGAGCGGCTGGCTGGCCCTGGATGGTCAGGGCGGCGGCCTCTTGGGTGATCACCAAACCTTCGCCTGTGCTCTGGAAACGGTTAATAAATTCGTTGACTATGGCAACGGGGTCTTCGGTATCATTGAAGTTAAATGTAGTGGATGTAGAAATCGAAATGGCGGCTTCGTCTTCCAGGGCTTGATTATCCAAAGCTTCTTGGATCGTCGCCAGGTAAAGGGCTCCTTCTGCTTCTTCAACGATCCAGGTTTCTGGTTTCTCAAGGACAATCCCCAGTGCAGTGCTTTCGTAATCATCCATTGGGATGACGTTTTTACCGGAACAGCCAGTTAATATGAATGACAGGCACAGCAGCCCTAAGAACAATTGTTTGACAGATCGCATTTTGTTGCCTCCATGGAAAGTTGGATGCATGGTAGCACACACCGCTTAAAAAGTCAATTTGACAACCCTTATTGAAATCTGCCTGCTTATGGTCCGGGTCACATGTTGGCGCCGGTGTTTTCCTTCAATTGATACCCCAGACTAAAAGCGCACTGTCGCAGGCCGGATGGGGTGAGGAATAACCTGGCCAGTTGAGCGGCAGGCAGGCCGGTCAGCTCCTCTAGCAGGAACGCATCCAGCCGGCAGAGAATGGGATGCTGAGGGAGGATGGCTTCGTAGGGGCAGCGGCCTAACATGATGACGGGTGCATCGCTGCGAGCTTCCCAGTGGGCACGGTAGTTCCTGGTATTCAGATGCGCTACTGCGGCGTACAGGCGTTGGGTGGGATTTTGGGCCTTGGATACGGCTCCAGCGCTCATCCGCTGCGCCAGGCGCCGCAAGGCAGAGAGTTGGTCTTCAACAGGCAGCGTTTCGATCATTTCGGCCAGGAAGCTGTCGGCCAATTCGTGTAGATTATTGGGTAAACCTGGTTGGGCCAGGGCGTACAGCAGGGCGGGCCGGCCTCGCCCGTAGGCGGGTCGCTGTCCAACAACTACGATGCTGGACTGCTGAACCAGGATGGATAGGTGGTGACGGATGTCTGCTGCACCGACGCCCAGGACACGGCTCAATTCTCCGGCCGAGGCGGCTGGCTTGTTTTTTAGATATTCTAATATCCGCTGGCGGATTGCCTGAGACATAAATCCAGTATAATCTATCTGATTGATTTGTGCAAATATATGTTTGCGTAAATCAGGTTGACAATATGAGGTAAGCCGTTATAATCACTGGGTGCAAACAGCCTGTGTGACATGGTAAGTTTCACTGATGAGGAGGTCAATGCCCAATGAGTGAAGAATTGACAAGCCCCGGATACGAAATCCCGCCCGAATTACAAGGGCAGGTGGCAATAACGACCCTGGACAAGATCTATAACTGGGGCCGGCGTTCTTCAATCTGGCCGATGATGTTTGGATTGGCTTGTTGTGCGATCGAAATGATTTGTGCGGCAACCAGCCGTTTTGACTTCTCACGCTTTGGCATGGAAATCATGCGACCCAGCCCTCGCCAGGCAGACTTGATGATCGTGGCGGGAACAGTGACCAAGAAGATGATCCCGCAGATCGTGCGCCTTTACAACCAGATGCCAGAACCAAAGTACGTGATGGCAATGGGGGCCTGTGCATCGGGCGGGGGGCCTTTTAAGGATGGCTATAACGTGGTGTCGGGCGTGGACGAGTACGTCCCGGTGGATGTTTACGTGCCCGGCTGCCCGCCGACGCCCCAGGCATTGTTGAATGGCCTGATCATGCTCCAGAAGAAGATCGACACCCAATCCATTAAAACTGTGCGCTGGTACAGCAAGCAGCCCGAACAGGCTTTGCCTGTGCCCGTCTTGGGTCCTGACCTGATGGATCCCCAGGAGTTTGCCCAAATTAAAGCATATGCTTGCCAGAAGCAGGATGAACAGACCTTGGCCGAGCAGAACGCGCAGCCCTCTGCCGCAGGTGAGCGCGCAGGATAGGCGCATCTAGCGAGAAAAGCGGAGTTAGCAAATGAGCGAACAAACTAAATTGGCCATAGATACCGATTTGGGTTATATCTTCTCCGATATTCTGAGGCGGGATGAACGGCCAGGATATGAGGGATACATCGTCAAGACTGACGCGTTGGTGGCGTTTGCCACTGCCCTGCGCGATGATATTGGTTATGATTATCTGGTTTCGGTGACAGGGGTAGATTATCCTCAGGATGGTATCTTGGAGGTTGTCTATCACGTCCGCAAATCTACCGGCGGCAGACCGTTGAACTTTAAGGTGCAGGTACCGCGCGAACAGCCGGTAGTACCTTCGTTGGTATTCGTCTATCCGGGGGCAGATTTTCAAGAACGCGAAGCCTGGGACCTGTTGGGCATTCGTTTTGATGGCCATCCTGACCTGCGCCGCATTTTGATGTGGGAAGGTTTTTCAGGCCACCCTTTGCGTAAGGATTGGCGCGAAGCGTATTTTGAGGAAGAAGGAAAGCCTTTCAAGAGCCGCTGGCCTGAAGGGCATTTTGCTCGCATTGAAAAGCGAAATCCGTTCGGCAAAAATGTGGATTACCCGGCCGGTTTTGATCCCGAAAGTTGGGTCCCTGAGCCAGAGACCGCATTGTATGCTGGATTAAGCAAGATGGAACGGCAGGGGGATGAGACGGGGATTGGTACAGAATCCATTATCTTGAACCTGGGTCCCCAGCACCCATCTACGCACGGCGTGTTCCGCATGGCTGTGAAGATGGATGGCGAAACCATTGTTGGCCTGAAGCCGGTGATGGGTTATCTGCACCGTAATCATGAGAAGATCGGCGAACGAAATACCTTTTTGCATAATATGCCTTTCACCGATCGCCTGGATTATTTTTGCTCGATGAGCAATAACTTCGGTTATGCCCTGGCGGTGGAGAAATTAATGGGTATCAAGCCGCCCGAACGGACTGAGTATATCCGCGTGATGATGGCTGAACTGACCCGCATTGTGAATCACGTGGCGGCGATTGGCTTCTTGCTCAATGATCTGGGGGCGTATTTCACCCCGTTCTTGTATGCATTTGAAGAGCGTGAATTGATCTTGGATGTTTTTGAGGCGGTCTCTGGCTCGCGCATGATGTGTAATTACTTCCGTTTTGGCGGTGTGGCTCGCGATTTGCCCGATGGTGTTTTGGAGCGGGTCAGAGACATTGTCTGCGACCGCCTGCCTCGGAAAATCGATGACCTGGAGCTGTACCTGACGAATAATGATATTGTCCGTCACCGTGCAGAAGGAGTGGGTGTTTTAACGCCTGAGCAAGCGCTGGCATATTCGACTACCGGCCCCGTGCTTCGGGCTTCGGGTGTGCCCTATGATCTGCGCCGTGCAGACCCCTACAGCATTTACGATCGTTTTGCATTTGATGTGGCGGTGCGGTATCATGGTGACGTATACGATCGTTACCTGGTGCGCATCGATGAGATCCGCCAGAGCATTCGAATTTTGGAACAGGTTGTGCGAGACATTCCAGAAGGGCCGATCCAAGAGGGGAAGCCTCAGTACCAGGTACGCGTGCCGGCAGGCGAATCGTATGGCCGGGTTGAAGGGCCAAAGGGTGAATTGGGGTTTTACCTGGTTTCAAATGGTAAGCCCAACCCCTGGCGTTATCACGTGCGGGCCCCCTCGTTTATCAATCTCACTCCGTTAGAGTGTATGTGCATTGGGCAGAAATTGGCCGATGTGATTGTGATTTTGGGTTCGATTGACATTGTGTTGGGCGAGACGGACCGGTAAGTGAACAGGGAGAGCGTATTATGAACGGATTGGGAGTTATAAAGGGTCTAGGCGTTACCCTGAAGCACTTTTTCATGACGTATGTCGATGATTTCCGTTGGGGTCGTAAGCGGTATTATACGCCGGAGGGGATTGCTCACCGTATGAGCAAGGATGTTCAGGGTATCACCACGGTGCAATACCCTGAAGAAAAGCTGCCTGTGCCAGAGGAATTCCGTTTTGTTCCCTTTCTGGTGTATGAAACCCAGGAAGATGGCACAAACGAATATCGCTGTACCTCGTGCGGCATTTGCGCAAAAGTGTGCCCTCCGCAGTGCATCTGGATTGTGCGCGCGAACGACCCAAATACGGGCCGCCCGATCCCTGATCCGGCCGAATATGCGATTGATATCGATGTTTGTATGGGCTGTGGCTTATGCGCGGAATACTGTCCTTTCGATGCGATCAAGATGGACCATAATTACGAGCTGGCAACATACGACCGGCACAAGAACAATATCTACGATAAGGTAAAGTTGGGCAAGCCGGTAGCTTATTATGCGTCTATTCGTCCGGTGAATTATGCGCGTGAGGAAGCGGCGCGCGCAGAGGCTGAAGCTGCCAGGGCGGCTCGAAAGCGGGCTTAGGTTTATAGAATATAGCTGGATATGCCCTAAAGAATGGGTGTACCTGGCTGATGGATGGTGTTGTGTACAATACTGATACTGACCTGTTGTTCCCACCACGGGCTATCTCGGCGCTGCGAGATCTGCGTGGTGAATTATGGCAAGAGCTGGTGGACCGAGTCTTACCGCAAGATCCACCGGCTGTAGACCGCCTGGCTTTCGTTTTGATGATGGTGAGAATGGGGGGATGCTCTTCTTGTCAATCTGATTCGTTCCGGGCGATGCGCGGCTGTACACAGTGTTCAATCCAAACGGTGCGCCGGTTCCGTGGTGATGATCAAGAATTATTAGCGTTATTCAACGAAGCGCGCGATGAACTCGAGCGTTATATTGGAATAGTGAGGAAATAAAAATGTCGAGTAAGCAATTGGTTACAAAAGAACAAGTATTAGCAGCATTGGGCAAGGTTCAAGAGCCAGAGCTGCACAAGGATCTGGTCACCCTGAACATGATCCGTGACATCGAAATTTCAGATGGACAGGTGAAATTTACCGTGGTTCTCACCACCCCGGCTTGTCCGCTGAAGAGCAAGATCGAGCGCGATGCGCGCGAAGCGGTTGCCGCATTAGTGGGTGTTACCGAGGTATCTGTAAAGCTAGACGCCAATGTTCCCAGCGATGGTCGTTCGCGCGGGATTATGCAACTGCCGATACGGAATGCAATTGCAGTGGCATCAGGCAAAGGTGGTGTTGGTAAGAGTACCGTAGCTGTCAACCTGGCGATTGTTCTGGCGCAAAGCGGGGCGCGTGTTGGGCTTTTGGATGCTGACATCTATGGCCCCAACATCCCAACCATGATGGGGGTGGAGCACTTGCCGCCCACGAACAATGAAAAATTGGTGCCTGCGGTGGCCTATGGTGTCAAGGTGATGTCAATTGGCTTCTTGGTCAAGGCAGATCAGCCGCTCATCTGGCGCGGCCCAATGCTGCATTCTGCGATCCGCCAGTTCTTGAGCGAAGTGGAGTGGGGCGAGTTGGATTATCTGGTGATTGACCTGCCGCCAGGCACGGGGGATGCGGCCTTGAGCCTGGCACAGTCGTTGCCGCTCAGCGGCGGCTTGATCGTCACTTTGCCACAACAGGTATCTTTGGAAGATGCACGCCGTGGGATGGAGATGTTCCGCCAGTTGGACATCCCTATATTGGGCGTGGTTGAAAACATGAGTTACCTGGAACTGCCGGATGGTACCCGGATGGATATTTTTGGCACGGGTGGCGGCGAGCGTATGGCGAAGGATGCCGGGGTTCCATTCATTGGATCCATCCCAATGGATGGGCGCGTGCGTGAAGGCGGCGACAATGGGCTGCCTATTGTTTTTGCACAGCCCGATGCACCTGCCGCGGCCGCACTGCGCGCCATGGCAGAAGATGTGGCGGCAAAAGTCAGCATGGCTGCGCTGAGTTCTGGAAATACGATTCCAATCAGCATGGTCGGCTAAGGTTTGGGGTTACTCCTTGAGGTAATTATGGGTGATGCATCTGGTCGAACCCAGCGGCGCGAGCCTTATGTCGTTGGTTTACGTTTTCAGAAGGCAGGGAAGATTTATCATTTCGACGCCAGCCGGTGGCACGATCTACAGCCAGGGGATTACGTGGTGGTCGAGACCAGCCGTGGGCGACAGTTAGGGCAGGTTGTTTGCGCATTGCCAGAAGCGAAGGTAGACGCTGGGCAGGCGTTAAAGTCTGTGCTGCGTAAAGCTACGCCGCAAGACCTGGTATTGCGGCAAACATGGCAGCAAAAAGAAGCGGAAGCGGTGGATATCTGCCGCAGTAAAGTTGCCGACCTGGGACTGGTGGATGTTAAGATCATGGACGCTGAGTTCAGCTATGATGGGGCGCGCCTTTCGCTGTTATATAGCAGCGAAGCGGGCGAGAAGGCCGACTTACGTTCACTGCGCCGGTCTATGCAGCGTGTCTATCAACAGTCTCACGTAGAGTTGCACCTGGTCGGGCCGCGTGATGTGGCGAAATACCTGGGCGGTATGGGTGCTTGTGGGCTAGAGAATCGCTGTTGTGCAACTTTTCTGACAGAGTTCAGCCCAATTTCGATCAAGATGGCGAAAGAGCAGGGCATTTCGCTCACGCCGACCGAAATCACCGGGATGTGCGGCAGGCTGCGATGCTGCCTGGTGTACGAATACGAACAGTATGTGGAAGCGCGCAAACAACTTCCTAAGCGTGGCAAGCGCGTTGTGACGCCTGCGGGCAACGGCAAGGTGGTTGAGGTGTTGGCCATGAAAGACGCAGTGATGGTTGAACTGGATGAAAATGGCGTTCAGCGAGAATTTGGGCGCGAAGAGCTTCAGCCCTGGGACGAGCTGGATGCGATGCGCAAGAAAGCAGATGTGCCAAACGAACACCCACCAGAAGCAGACCGGAACGCGAATCAAAAGCCTGAAAAGAAAGAAGAACGAGGCAAACAGAAAAAAGGTGGTTGATCTACCGATTGCTCCAGATGCATGGGCAAACCCTCAGCGCATCTTGGTGGTACTGGCTCACCCAGATGACCCCGAGTTTTTCTGCGGGGCCACGATTGCGCGGTGGATAAGGGCGGGCCACGAGGTGTCTTATTGTTTACTGACTTGCGGCGATAAGGGGACAAAAGATCTTTCGCTTACACCGGATATGCTGTGCTGTTTACGTCAAGAGGAACAGCGCTCTGCTGCGGCTGTTTTGGGGGTGAAAAAAGTAAGCTTCTTGGGCTATCCTGATGGTTACCTGGTTGCGGACCTGGATCTCCGCCGAGACATCACTCGTATCATCCGGCAGGAGCGCCCAGACATCCTGGTAACTTGCGACCCGACTACGTTGTTTAACAGCAGCGGGTCGCTAAATCACCCGGACCATCGTGCGGCAGGCCAGGCTGCTCTGGATGCAGTCTTCCCTGCCGCACGCGACCATTTGCACTTTGTTGAGCTATGGTGTAATGAAAACCTGGAGCCGCACATTGTGCGAGAGGTATGGGTTAGTGGAACGTTAGAACCGAATGTAACCCTGGATGTGACTGACACCTGGGAAGTGAAGATCAATGCTTTGTATGAACATAAAAGCCAGATCGCCTCACCGGAAAAGCTGGCTGAGCGCATGCGGAGCCGGCGTACCCCAGAAAGCACTCCTGAGGTGCCACGCTATGAGGAAAAATTCCGCCGATTGATCCTTGGAGTATGAATATGAATGGGTTAACAACAGAAGCATTGGCTTTGTTTAATTACACTCGCGCTTTACGGCGCGATTTTCATCAACACCCTGAGTTGGGTTTTCATGAGGTCCGCACAGCCGGAATTGTGGCACGTGAATTGGCCGCTTTGGGCATGGAAGTGCGAACCGGAGTCGCTCAGACGGGGGTTGTGGCTTTGTTGGTAGGTGAAAAACCCGGCCCTGTGGTGTTGCTGCGCTTTGATATGGATGCTTTACCCATTCAAGAGGAAACCGGCGCAGAGTATTCATCTTGTTTTCCAGGGCTGATGCATGGATGTGGGCACGATGCCCATACAGCGATTGGTCTGGCGGTAGCCCGGCTTTTGAGTGAGCGCAAGAACGAGATATCTGGAACGGTCAAATTTATGTTTCAACCTGCCGAAGAAGGGATGGGCGGGGCGCCGTTGATGATCGAGGATGGCGTTTTGGATAATCCTAAGCCAGATTTTGCTTTGGCAATGCACGTGTGGAATGATTGCCCTGTGGGTTGGCTGGGGATTTCTCAGGGGCCGGTGATGGCGGCGGCAGAAACTTTGCATGTACGCGTGATTGGCAAAGGCGGGCACGGTGCGTCCCCTCACCAAGCTGTGGATCCTGTGCTTGCTACAGCGCATATCATTACGGCATTGCAGGGGGTGGTGGCGCGCAACGTGGCGCCATTATCGACTGCGGTCGTCTCTGTAACCACTGTACATGGTGGCGAGGCTTTCAATGTGATTCCCAAGCAAGTTGAATTTAGAGGAACGATTCGTTCTTTTGATCCTGGGGTTCGGGAGCGGACCTTGCAGAGGGTGAGACAGGTCATTGAAGGCGTGGCGGCCTCGATGGAATGTAAGACCGAGATCGAATTACAGTCAATTACCCCTGCGGTGGTAAACGATGCTTCTGTAACCTTGAAGGTTCAGAATGTAGCGGCACGCCTATATCCGGATAGTGAGATCGCCACACGTTACCAGACGATGGGATCTGAAGATATGGCTTTTGTCTTGCAGCGCATCCCGGGTTGTTTTTTCTTTGTGGGCTCGGCAAATCACGAAAAGGGGTTGGATGCACCTCACCACCACCCACGTTTTGACGTGGATGAACAGGTTTTGCCGAGGGCGGCGGCGATAATGGCTGGTGCGGCTCTCGAAAGTTTACGCGGTTGATGGGAGAAGGCATGGATAAAGGTCTTACATCTATATATACACAGTCTGACATTCCGGTAAAGCAGCCGCCAGTTATTAACGACTTTAGCATTACGATTGCCACGGTTAACGGTTCGGGCAGCCAGACGGCGAACTTGACTTTACTGCGCGCACTATTCAGAATGGGTATTCCGGTGTCTGGGAAGAACATATTCCCGTCGAATATCCAGGGCATGCCTACCTGGTATACGCTGCGGCTTAGTGATGCGGGGTTCCTGGCGCGGCGGCAGGTGCATGAGGTTGTGGTGGCAATGAACCCGGCTACATTTGTAAGCGATTTGGCGGATGTAACCTCCGGCGGGGCCTTTTTCTATGACGACAGCATCAAGGTGCCGATTGACCGGCAGGATATTGCGATCTACCCAATGCCGATTAAGCAGTTGGTGCGGGAGGCTGGAACGCCATCCAGCCTGCGTGATTACATTGCCAACATGGTTTATGTGGGCATTGTTGCCCAGATCATTGGAATTGACACAGACAAGATCTGGCAAGCACTAGAATTCCAATTCAAGGGTAAAGAAAAGGCAATTGATTTGAATTGGGGTATGGTCAAAGCGGCAGTCGATTGGGCTTCTGTCAACTTGAAGAAGGCCGATCGCTATTTTGCCAGGCAGAGTAATAAGACAGATGGTTTCATCATGGCAGATGGGAACACGGCTGCTGCCTTGGGCTCTTTGTATGGGGGGATGCATTTTTGTGCTTGGTATCCCATCACGCCGGCGACATCTTTAGCCGAGACGGTCAATGAGTATGTGCCGGTTTTTCGAAAAGATCCTGTGACTGGTAAAAATACCTGCGTGGTGGTGCAGGCAGAAGATGAGCTGGCGGCAGTTGGAATGATCGTGGGAGCTGGCTATGCGGGACTGCGGGCGATGACATCGACATCTGGGCCGGGAATCAGCTTGATGACTGAGTATGTGGGGCTGGCCTATTTTGCTGAGGTGCCCATTGTTCTGTGGGATGTTCAACGCGTGGGGCCTTCAACCGGCTTGCCCACCCGAACTTCACAGGGCGATTTGAAGCAGATTTACTTCATGGGGCATGGTGACACCAGGCAGATTATGCTGCTGCCAGGTTCAGTGACGGAATGCTTTGAGTTCGGCTGGCGAGCATTTGACATTGCCGACCAATACCAGACTCCGGTCTTTGTTTTATCTGATCTTGATTTTGGAATGAATCAATGGATGACGCGGCCCTTCCAATACCCCGACACCCCAATAAACCGGGGAAAGATCCTTTGGGAGGAAGACTTGGAGCGTAGGGCCGTTGAGGCCGCCAATGGCAAGGGTGTGTCGTGGGGGCGCTACCTGGATGTTGATGGCGATGGCATCCCTTACCGCACGGTTCCGGGTAACCGTCATCCGGCTGCAGCTTACTTTGCGCGCGGCACAGGGCATGATGAATACGGCAGGTACAGTGAGTCGGCTGAAGTTTGGGAACGAAACATGAAGCGCTTGAAGAAGAAAGTTGACGGCGCAGTTCTCAACCTGCCCGAGCCGGTTGTCAAGCGTATGGACGGGGCCGAGATTGGCTTCTTAGCATTTGGCTCTACCGATGACGCGATCATGGAGGCAATTCATATGTTGACCCAGCGCGGTCAAAAGATCGATTACATGCGCTTAAGAGCGTTGCCTTCTCCAAGCCAGGTGGGCGAGTTTATTCAACAGCACCAGCGGACCTATGTGATTGAACTCAATCGGGATGGTCAGCTGCGTCAGATACTGTCTGTTGAATTCCCCGACCTGGCTGCCAAGATGGTTTCATTGGCTCATTTGGATGGCATGCCGCTTTCGGCAGAGTGGTTGGTTGATGCTTTTTTGGCTGAGGAGGTGCAATGATGTCTGACCAGGTAAGCTCAGAGAGTTCGCGCGTCCAGGTTAACCTGGCGGGCCTGACAAAAAACGATTACCGGGGCAATCCAAGCACGTTGTGCCAGGGTTGTGGGCATAATTCAATTGCCAGCCAAATCATTGCAGCATGCTATGAATTGAATATTGTCCCAGAAAACGTGGTCAAATTCAGCGGCATTGGGTGTTCGAGCAAAAGCCCATTCTACTTCTTGAACCGCTCATTTGGCTTCAATGGTTTGCACGGCCGGATGCCTTCTCTGGCAACGGGGGCCTTGTTTGGCGACATTTCGTTGCGCGGCATCGGCGTCAGCGGCGATGGCGATACAGCCAGCATTGGCTTGGGGCAGTTCAAGCATATCATCCGGCGCAATGTTCCATTGACTTATATTATCGAGAATAATGGAGTTTATGGCTTAACCAAGGGCCAGTTCTCAGCGACAGCAGACGAGGGTTTGGTGCTAAAAAAGCAGGGCACAAATCCCTACTTGCCAGTGGATATTGCCTGGGAGGCATTGGTTGGACACGCTACTTTTGTGGCTCGTTCTTTTGCTGGGGACCCGAAGCAGGTGAAGGAATTGATCAAGGCTGCCTTAAGCCATCGGGGGATTGCGGTGTTGGATATCATTAGCCCCTGTGTGACCTTCAACAACCAGGATGGTGCGATGCACTCTTATTCCTGGGGCAAGGAACACGAGGTGGCCCTCCATGAGCTGGCTTACGTGCCCCCGGCGAAGGAAATTATGGTGGATTATGAAGATGGGCAGATCAAAGAGGTGACCATGCATGACGGGTCAATGGTTCTGCTGAAGAAACTTGACCTGGATTATGATCCCACCAGCCGGACTGAGGCGATGCGGGTGTTGGAAGATGCCAATGCCAAGCAGTGGTTGATCACGGGGTTGATTTATGTGGATCAGAAGCCGCCGGCATTAACAGAGCTTTACAACTTGCCGCAAGAAGCGCTGAACCGATTGGATGCCAGCCGCATCCGTCCCCCGCGCGAGACAATTGACCAGCTTAATGCGATGATGTTTTAAACCAAAATACGAGCCGTATTTTGGTTTGTCCTATCTGCCCAGCAGCCTGGGGAACCAATACCACAAAACGCCGCTGGCTGTTTTGCCATGGATCGAGGTTGAATAATCTTGCAAAGGAATGGGGGGATAATATCCCATTGAGACCAATCCGCCGATCCAATCCCTTTGATTAATTGCCATGAGCAAGGCATTGTATGCCGATGCCTGGTCTGCATGATTGGCAGAAAGTTGGCTATCTTGGAATCCGGGCTGTTCAAACAGGGCCAGCGGAAAACAAGTACCTGTGCTGTCTGGCACACAGCCCATTATTCCGCCGCTGGCTGATGGGTATGATACGCCCAGAATGATGGGCTTGCCAACCATTTCTTGGAAGGGTTTCAGATCCTGGTCGAACAAACGCAGTGCTTCGGCACTCATATCAAGCGCAGACGATCCGGACTGGCTGGCTAATGGTGCAGACCAGAGGATCAAGACCTGGTCAAATTCATCTAAAAATGGCGGTGGGTTTTGAACACCTTGCGGGTATGGCAGTGCCCATACCAGAGTGCCAGAATATTGCGCTTGCACCTGTTGGATCAGGTCGCGCCACCGTTGCTCGGCATCGGGGGGCACATTCGATGGTGTGCCGTCTTCGAGCATGCCGCCTGGGAGAGCTGGATCTACCCATTCACCTCCCAAGATTAAGGCCTGGGCATTCGCCTGGGAGGCCAGCCTGGCATGATGGGTGGCAAAGTATTCATAGCGCTCGAACCAGGTGATCCACCACGAAAAATCACGTGCGGCGGATGCCCACCAGGTTGCTTCAGTTTCTCCGAACCTGGGGGCGGGAAATAATCCCACGTTTAATCCAAGGCTGCGCGCCTGTGTAATGGTGCTCATTGCTTCGGACCACCGCATATCTTGCCCGAGCGAGACTTCGAGCACAGGAGGAGATTGGCGGGTATATGTCCAGGTGGGGCTAATGAACAACCAGTTGATCCCGAGGCTGTTGGCATTGCTGATGGCTGTTGGCAAGCGCGATTGCCAGGATGGGTGATAGTTGGGTTGAAAGGCGATGCCGGCAATAAAACTGGACCCGCGTTCTTGGATTTCAATGTTGGGTACGGTAGCCGGGGTGGTATCGTTTTGCCATGCCCAGCCAGCGATGTATTCATTATAGACTTGGATTGTGTCGCTGATCGTCGCCGATGGCGCTACAGGATTGGAGCTGATCACTTCGGCTGTTCCGGCCGTGTTGCACTGATCTTCGCGGCAGTAACGATATTGGATGAACGGGGAATAATTGAGCGGGCTGAGCAGCGAAAAGTGCCATGTGGGCAAACCTTGTTCGACCTGGTGGGCCCACATGGGCAGTGGTTCCAACCAACCATAGCCCATGTTGAACTGAATGGAGATCGTTTCGTTGGCAGACGTGTTTGGTGGGGTTTGTACGTTAAAGACTATCGGGGCTTTGTCGCTCGAATGCCAGCTTTCGACCCGATCTTCGATTTGGATTGGATCTGCTGAAACAACCAGTTGGCGAACTCGGAAACTTCCATCTGAGTTATGTTCTGCATCCCAAAACCCATCCCCAAGGGTGTATTTATAGCGTAGGTCAGCGCCAACGGGGAGGGTCATTGAGATCATGAAACGGCCATCTGGCAGGCGGCTCAGAATGGGCATGCGGCTGGCGAGCGTACTAACCCCGCCAGAAAGGTCGGCAAAACTGTTCCCAAATTGGAGCAAGTTGCCGGCGATTTTTAGCGGGGCATCGGGGGGGGTATCTGATGGCACGCTGACCGTGAAGGTGACGGCTGTTATCGGGGCGGGGACAAGGTAGACTGAGGCGGGGGTGGTCGAATCGGGGGCGACTACTGCGCCTTGTTGATACGTTTGATATGTGCCATCCAGCGTGTAAGCCACCAGGTTATGCGTGCCAGGCGGCAGGCCTTCAAGCAAATAGGAACCATCGGCGGTGGTCAGAGCCTGTGCGCCGCCTGCCGTAACGTATATGTTTGGGATAGGCAAGCCATTTGTGGCATCTAGAATTTGGCCTGCAATGCGCCCGCTGGCACTGATGTAGATTGTATCTGTCCAGCGACTCAGGCTATCTTCTACAACCGCCGGCCCATCGACATGATACAAACGGTAACGAACGGCCCGCCCATCCGATAGGTGTTCGTGCACCACCGAATTACCGGTTCGGTGGTAGCGGTATTTGACCACGCTGCCCAGCATGAACGGCAGATCGATGGTATAGTGTTGGGAATCCTGGGCTTCCATGGGATAAGACTGGGTGTTGAAGGCCAGGCCAGTTACTTCGTCCAGGATAGTAATAGAAACAGACTCTCCTGGTCCTAAGGGCGCTGGCAGGGTTAGCTGGAACTTGACCAGGGCCTCAGCGGTATTGATGTCAGGGGTAGATGTTGGGTATACCGGTAATGGGTCAGCATTCTCGCAAGAGGCGAAAAATATAGAACATAAGGCGATCAGGAGCAACAGGGCAGGGCGTGGCAAAATGTGATGGCGGCGAAAGACAGAGAGACGCATATATTTCTCGTGTGTGTTAATTTTGGTGCTGGTCTTGGCCGCGTTGACCAAGGTGGGCCAACCCAATGCTTAAGATGTATAAAACTGCCATTGGAATCATCACCAAGCCCATTGTAAGAGGGTCGCCGGTGGGTGTTATGGCGGCAGATAATATAGCAAGGATCACCAGTGCCAGGCGCCACTGATCCATTAATGCCTTGGCGCGCAACAAACCCAAATTGGCTAATATATAAGCAGCCAAAGGCAACTCGAAGGCCATTCCCATCCAGAAAATCATTGCGATAACAAAGTTGAAGTAAGAGGATGGTCGTGCTTCGGTGGTTAATTCCATGAAGTTAAAAAGGATGGGCAAGGCAACGGGCAGCAAGGCGTAGTACGCAAAAGCCATGCCGCCCAAGAAGAACAACACTGCCACCGGAATGGCAACCAGGCCTCGTATCCGGGCCGGTGCTCTTAACCCCGGGGCAATGAATAGATAAATTTCGAGGATAATATAGGGAAGGGCAAATGCAAAACCAGTGAGTAAAGCTACACGCATCACTGTGCCCACGTTCTCTGTCACCTCGATTGCCGTAAGAGATGCCAGGCCGCCCTCAAGCGGAACGGCGAGAAATTCCATCACATTGCGCACAAAGCCAAAGGTGATAGCCGCACTGATAAACAGCACGGCTACGGAGCGCAGTAAATGCTTGCGCATGGCGTCTATGTGTTCGAGCACCCAGCCAGGGTTTTCAAATGTGTATGCAATGGTGTCTGGCAGTGGGGTTTCTTCTTCTTCGTCTATGAAAAAGGCCTGGATCTTTTTGATGCCGCGGGCGGCCATATGGGCTATGCCCAGCACCAGCCTCTTAATGAATCGGAAAGGCGAGACAAGGATGTTCCAGAATCCATGCAGCAAACGGCGCATTGTTCAACTCTGTCCATCTGGAGGAAAGTCTTGGGGCGGTTTCGATGACGAGGGGGTTGGTGTTCCGGGCGGCGTTGTCCAGGGCAGTAGATTGTTAGATGGTAGATCTTGCGCCAGACTGTTATGCGGGTATTCAGTCCCCGATGCATCCCCTGGGTTTTGCATTTCAAGCTCTTCGCGCTCAAGATTGGCTTCACGCATCAGCCGGGTGGGCAAGTTCCGAACCTCGCGGGAAACTTGTAAGAGAGATCGCCATTCTGGCGAATTAATAACTTTATTGAGAAATCGCCCCAGGGTACGCCCGGATTTCACCAGATCTTTAGGGCCAAAAACAATCAACGCGATCAGGATAATGAGAAGGAATTCAAGCGGGCCGATGCCAAGGATTTCCATGCTACGGCAATTTGTGTTTTTTAAGCGTCTGGATGATCTCGTTCAGGTGCAAAGACAAACTGCCCAACACGCCATTCACAAAGCGGGCGGTGCTTTCAGAGCCGAACCATTTACCTAGTTCAACCGCCTCATTGATCGCGACTTTAAGAGGGGTTTGATCGCTGACAGCGATTTCCCATAGGGCGATGCGCAGGATGTTCCGGTCAATCGTGGCGACCTGGTCCAGCGGCCATTCGGGGGCGTGCTTGGCGATGATATCGTCTAGCTCGTTGACGATTGGGATAACGCCAAACACAATCTGGCGTGCAAAATCTGCCAGGCTGTCTTCTAATGGACCATCGGCGAATCGCTCACCCAAGACCACTTCGGGTGGGTGTCCGGCGATGTCTATTTCGTAAAGTGCTTGCAGAGCAATGCTGCGCGCTCTGGTACGGGGTTTCATGCTGTCTTAGGCCTCAGCTATCTCCAGAGGATAGTCAATATCTTCGATATGGACATTTACGCGACCAACTTGCATGCCAACCATTTCTGAGATTGCCCGGGCAACGTCACGTTGGATGTTCTGGCTGACCTCTCGAACATTGAAATCGTTCTTCAGCACCACATACAAGTCGGCGTATACCACATCGTCCACGATTTCAATCTGAACACCCTCGCGCGCAAGACCGCGCTTTAACAGCATATTGACGCCGCCGCCCGGGGCATGGCTCATGCGGCTAACGCCACTGACATTGAGAGTCGTTAGCTGGGCAATGGTCAACAAGACGTCGGGGGCTATGGTGGTGGTTCCTTGGGAAGAATAGTTATCGCTCATAGTATTTAAGGGGGATCATACTTGCTGGTTACATCATAACCATGCCGCCATCTACAGCCAAAACCTGGCCTGTGATGTACGATGCTTCATCGGATGCCAGGAAGGCGACGGCGTGAGCCACTTCTTCGGGCCGGCCCATGCGTCCCATCGGAGTGGCTTTAAGGATCATCTCTTTAAGCTCGTCAGACAGATCGTTGGTCAAATCGGTGGGTACGAAGCCGGGGGCAACCGCGTTCACGGTGATTTGGCGCGAGGCCACCTCGCGAGCCAGGGCCTTGGTAAATCCGATAACACCAGCCTTTGATGCCGAGTAATTGGTTTGTCCGACCTGACCAGCCTGCCCTGAAACAGAAGAGATGTTGACAATTCGACCGTAGCGCTGTTTCATCATCGGTCGAATAACGGCCTTTGAACAATTGAAAACGCCTTTAAGGTTTACACCAAGAACGATATCCCAGTCGGCCTCTTCCATGCGCATGATCAGGGTATCGCGGGTTAGCCCAGCATTGTTCACAAGGATGTCAATTTTGCCGTATGTTTCAACGACCTTGTCGATCATTGCTTTAGCCGAGTCCGTGTTGGCTACATCAACCGGAAGCGCAAGTGCAGGACGCCCAGTGGAGGCAGCGATTTCTTGGGCGGTTGTTTGCGCAAGCGTTTCTTGTTTGTCGGCAATCACCACGGTGGCGCCGCGATGCGCAAGTGTCTCGGCAATTGCGCGACCAATACCACGCGCCCCGCCTGTTATAACGGCAACACGCCCTTCCATTGGGTACATGCTCGTTTCTGACAAGATGATTGATCTCCTTGGGTAAGGATATAACAACTGCCGTATTATACCGCAAGGCCGGGCTAGCCGGCTGCCAGCTTCTCGAAATCCTCGGGTGTGCCCAATGCGAAGCAATTGGCCTGGCGGTCGATTCGCTTGACCAGGCCGGTTAACACTGAACCGCTGCCCATCTCAATGTAAGTGGTGACATTTTGTGCAGACATCCATTGGATGGTTTCAGTCCAGCGAACACGGTGAGTGAGCTGATCTTGCAGATCCTTGCGGATCTCGGTTTTATTTTTGAGCGGCAGGGCGGTAACATTGCCAATCAACGGGACAATGGGATCGGCAATTGGGGCAGCATTCACGCCCTGGTTGAAAGTTTCTTGAGCATGGCGCATGAGCGGGGAATGGGCCGCGATGCTGACTGCCAGGCGAACCGCCCGGCGCGCGCCGGCCTGCTGGATCAAAGGAAGCACTCTGTCTAGGGCGGCGTTGGCGCCGGAGATCACCACTTGCCCGGGACAGTTGTCGTTGGCGACCTGAACGATTTCATCGGCGGTGCTGGCTTGAGCACACAACTCTTCGAGGGCTGGAATATCGAGCCCAAGAATGGCAGCCATGCCTCCAGGCGAGACCTGACCGGCATGTTTCATGCTTTCGCCGCGTACACGAACCAGGGAGAGTGCGTCCGAGAACGGCAGGGTACCGGCGGCAACCAAAGCGCTTAATTCGCCCATTGAGTGCCCGGCAACGCAGGCAGGCTGGAAGCCGGGATGGAGCTCTTGAAAAACCCGCAGCACGGCCACAGAATGCACCAGCAGAGCAGGTTGGGTGTTGACTGTGTCGTTGAGACTATCTTCGGGCCCTTCCCAGGCGAGGCGCGATAATGAAAAACCCAAAAGTTCGTCGGCCTGTTCGAAGATATAACGCGCTCCCGGGAAACGGGCTGCGAGCTCGCGGCCCATCCCAAGCGCTTGTGAGCCTTGACCAGGGAATAAAAAGGCGGTTGTATTGGGAGTGTTCATGGTGGTTCTTTAACGCATTCGGGCCGTGTAGCTCACGGCCCGCACGCTTATTTCTTTTCCTCTTTGACCTCGATCACCTCGCGGCCCTTGAAATGACCGCATTTCGGGCATACGCGGTGAGGCAAACGCAGCTCGCCACAATTGCTGCAAACCACCAGGTTGGGTTCGCTCAGCGCATCGTGAGCGCGCCGCCGATCGCGACGTCCGGACGAGTGTTTTCTTTTTGGTTGAGGGGGCATGGCCTTACTCCTATCATAAATTTGGGGCAAAGCACTTAGGGCTCTGCCCGTCCCAGTCTTAAAATCCACAACAAGACCTGCCCAGTTTGGGCAGGCGTGTGGATTATACGTGTGAGTGTGCAGGCTGTCAAGGTGCAAGTTCGAAAACCCACACGCCAGCTTGTGAGTAGCGCGGCACGAATAGACCGCTGTCAAGCAAGGCATGGGGTGATAGTACGCCGCCTCGACGGCCAATATAAACATAGCGTATATCGTGCTCATCCAGGTACTGCCACAGGCTTTGCGCATCCCCACTGCGCTGGATTGTTTCTTCGCAAATGGTGTTGACCTCTTGGACATCTGCCGGGTCGCCCAGTCCGTAGACCTGGGGCGGGGGAATGGTTTGCATCCCGGTCAGGGACATGATCCAATAGCCTCCATCCTGGCCTGCATACATTCCATACGCCCATAGAAAGGGGTTGGTCAGCACGGTCTCATCTTTGGGCAGGTTGGCATTCATCCATGCGATGGCCTGTACATCTGCCTGGCGTGCTAAGAACGTCTCGGGGTTCAGGATAGGCAGCAACTGCCGTGCTCCGGCAAAAGCGGCTGCCAGGCTTAAAGTAAGCGCAGCAAGGGCGGCAGACCAACGCCATAAGGGGCGGGCTGATAGTTCAATCCAGCCGTTGACAACCTCGCTGATCATATACCCGGCGAGAATGGCAATGGGGACAAATAGCATGATGGCTACAGATGAATTATTAATGTAGCCACTCCCTGGTAATTGGAGCGTATCCAGGTTGGCAATTACAAACAAGATCACAACCCAGACTGTCAGGACGATGCCGAAGCTCCGGCGTTTTAAAACGCTCCAGGCCAGACCCAATGCAGCGGCTGCCAGGGCCTGCCGGCCCAAGGCAGCGGTCAGATAGCGCCATGCAAAGTCGCCGAACAGCTCGGCGTTGGGTGAGATGGCCGAGTTGATGTGGGATAGGAAGGTGCGGGCTACGGCAGGGATGAGCCAGGGCAGGCTGAGTAAGATAGCAGCTAACCCTGACAGGACAAGGTAGGCTGTGGCCAGGCGGATCTTTTGGCTGAACGGGCCGTCCTTTGAACATGCCTGGGCGAACAGATATGGCGCCAGCAAGCATAGTGCAAAGATGATGACACGGTAATGCACTAAGAAGAGGCCGCCCAGGGCAATCCCAGACAAGAGAATCAGGGCTGCTTTGTGAATGATTTTGGCGTGAGGCGGCTCTCCTGCACCGGGGCGGGCTGCAGGCTGCTTGTCAAGCATCCATAAGCGGGCCAGCATAATTATGGCCGGCAAAATCAGTAAGCCGGCCAACTGTGTGTACCGGCCCCAGCTTGCGTAGTAGGCTGGCATGGGGGTTAAAAATCCGGTGACCAGGGCGGCGAATATACCAGCCAGGCGATTTTGAGCCAGGCTTGTGGTCAGGGCATACAAGGCTATGCACATTAATGCATTGTGGACTTGCCCAACGATCAGCATGACAGTGGATAAATCTAGACCAGAGACCCAATGGAAGGCGGCAATATTGGCATGGTACCCGGCATGATAGAAGTTCGGATCGACATCCAGATAGGGTTGGTACGTTTGGGGCATTCCACCTTGTTCTACAATCACGCGTGCGATCAAGGTGTGGTGAACCGGGTCAATCCAGGCCGGCAGTGCAAGATCTCGGATCATTGCCAGGCGCAGGCCCAGGGCGGCGATAAAGACCACAGTTAATCCAATGCCGGCAAGCCCGATGCGCTCCTTGCTGCTTTGCCCATGTATCAACGATGGCGCGTAATCTTCGGCGGCAGCTTTCCGCTGGCGGGCGGATCTTATCCATGACACCCACAGCGCAAAAACGCCCAGGGCCAGGATACCAGCGGCGATGCGCACGCCCGTTGTGTTCCAGCGCAATCCGAGCGTAGTACTCCACAGCATGGCGATGGGCACAACTGCCGTGCTCAGGCCAATAGCCATTGCAACTTGTTCTCCACCATCCAGGCGGCGTTGTAAGCCCGTCAAATTTAGCAACAGCCAACCAGGTAAGAAGAAGACTGCGGCAAGCAAGAGAAATGTCCAGCCATATCTCAGCCAATCCGCGGCGTCATCTAAAGCCGATTGTAGGTTGTAATCGTAGGTCAGGCGGAAGGCGATATCACTGGGGATGGGCTGGTCGTTAATATATGCCTGCCCATCCGGATAGACATCTTCGTCGCGGCCGTAGATTTGCAGTGACAGTGGGCGTTGGGTAGAGAGCTTGATGTAATACGCTTGCCCGGCCGGGTCATTCAGGGAAGGTATTATATTAAAAAAACGGGCGGCAGTTTGCGAGAAATCTGATGTTGTAAATGATGTGCTGAAAACAGGGGAGTCAAGATCATCCGCCCGAAATAACTGAACGAATACAATATCCCCAGGCACCGTGTCGCTGCTGAACCAAAGCGTAATCCCGTTCAGGCGTGCCCGGCGAGACACAAAGGATTGTCCAACAGTCTGACCTTCGGAAACACTGCCGATAACCTTGGTGTAATTGTCTTGCCCCGCTTCGGGGTCGTTGAGCGTTACACATCCACTTAATAAGAGTGAGAGTAAGGCAACTACCCAAATAATGGGGCGCACGCTCTGCTTTTTGCAGGGGCTGGGAGGCGACAATTTTTGATTGGGCGCATCCCCAGGCTTATTTGCCCACATTTTCTCGCAGGTAGGACTCGATAAAGCCATCCAATGCTCCGTTTAACACCCCTTGGGCATTCCCCACTTCGTAATCTGTGCGGTGATCTTTTACCATTTGGTAGGGATGCAAAACATATGAACGGATCTGGCTGCCCCATTCCGCTTTGGTGTATTCACCGCGGATCTCTGCCAATTCTTCCACTTGCTGCTCTTCCTTGATCTCTAGCAAGCGGGCCTTTAACACTCGCATTGCGTTCTCTCGGTTTTGCATCTGCGAACGTTCATTTTGGCAGGTGACCACTAATCCGGTTGGAATGTGGGTGATGCGCACAGCGGTGGCATTCTTCTGAACATTTTGCCCACCTGCACCCGACGAGCGGTAGACATCAACGCGGATGTCATTGATATCTACAACAATATCGTTGTCTTCTTCTACCTGAGGCAGCACTTCTACCAGGGCAAACGATGTGTGCCTGCGATGGGCAGCATCGAAGGGAGAAAGCCGCACCAAGCGATGCACGCCTTTCTCGGATCTAAGATAACCATACGCATGGCGCCCATTTACGGCGATGGTGATGCTTTTTATGCCAGCCTCTTCACCTTCGCTCAGATCGAGCACTTCTGTTTCAAAGCCTTTGTTTTCAGCCCAACGCAGGTACATGCGCTGAAGAATTTCTACCCAATCTTGGGCGTCAACCCCGCCAGCACCGGCATGGATAGCCAGGAGGGCATCGCCGTGATCGTATTTCCCTGAAAGCATGGCTTCAAACTCACGATGCTCAAGCTCGGCTTCAAGCAACTGGCACTCGGCCTCAAGATCTGGCAACAGGCTTTCGTCGCCGATTTGGGCCAATTCTGAAGCGTCGCTGGTGCGCTGGCGCACTTTTTGCCAATCTTCAACTTCATCGCGCAGCGATGCCAGGCGTTTCATTGTCTTTTGCGCCTGGTCGGGGTACTGCCAGAAATCTGGGTCTTCAGATTGCGTTTGGAGTTCGGTTAGCTCGGCTTGTAGTTTAGCCAAGTCAAAGACGCACCCATAAGTTTTCGAATCGTTCCACGCAGACGTTCAAACGGTCAATTAATTCTTGCATGATCTCTCTCTCGGACGATTAGCTTTCTTGGATGATCCCATCGATAAACCCATTGGGATCGAAAGGCTGAAGGTCTTCTGGGCGTTCGCCCAGGCCGGCATACAGGATAGGCAACCCAAGTTCTTTCTGAATGGCAAAGGCCATCCCACCACGGGCAGAAGAATCAAGCTTAGCCAGAATCACACCGGTTATCTTGACGGCCTCTTTAAAGGCGCGAGCCTGCTGGAGCGCGTTCTGGCCGGTGGTGGCATCCATCACAAGCCAAACGGCATGCGGCGCCCCGGGCATGGCCTTGCCTAACACGCGGTGAACCTTTTTGAGCTCTTCCATCAGGTTGTAGCGCGTGTGCAAGCGCCCAGCCGTGTCGATAAGCGCCAGGTCGGCATTGCGCGCTTGGGCGGCCTGAACGGTGTCGAAAGCTACGGCCCCGGCGTCGCCGCCAGCCTGTCCGGCGATGATGGGAAGGTTTAACCGTTCAGACCAGATTTGCAGTTGATCTACTGCCGCGGCGCGATAAGTATCGGCGGCACCCAAGACCACCTTTTTTCCTTGCTGGGTAAAGCGCTGCCCCAGCTTGGCAATAGAAGTAGTTTTACCAGAGCCATTCACGCCCACGATCATGATCACCGTGGGGCGTGCAGAAAAATCAATATCGGGCGGCGTGTCCAGTCGTTTGCGCAATTCATCGCGCAAGGCAATTTTTAGGTCGCTGGCTTTAATAAGCCCCTCGCTGTCCACGCGTGCTTCCAGGGCATCTAAAATTGAAGCCGTTGTTTCTACACCCAGGTCGGCCTGGATGAGCAAGGCTTCTAGGTCGTCCCAGGTCTCGTCTGAAATCTCTGTTGCACCAAGCAGGGTAGCTATCTGCCCAAAGGCGGCCTTGCTCGTGCGAGATAATCCTTCTTTCCATTTGGAGAAAAAATTATTCATCGCCGCATTATATCACGTGCCCCCACTGTCCCGGTTATAATACAACCAATCATTTTAAGGAGAATCAATATGCCAGAATATTTCACCATACGATGGCTTGATGGCCATGTCCAGATGATCGATCAGCGTTTGCTGCCACAAGAGGTTGTGTATCGAGATTACATCGATGTCGAAGGGGTGGCTGAAGCGATTCACACCATGGTTATCCGCGGGGCTCCAGCGATTGGCGCGGCGGCTGGTTATGGGTTAGCACTTGCGGCCTGGCACAGCCGCACCGGGGATGCTGCCTTGATGCACGCAGAATTGATGCATGCGGCCAATGTGCTGCGGGCTTCTCGCCCAACAGCGGTGAATTTGTTCTGGGCCATCGAACGGGTTCTTCGAAACCTGGATGCGCGCACCCCCGGTAGCGTGGATCAAATCCGGGAGATTGTGTTGGCCGAAGCCCAGAAAATTGCAGATGAAGATATTCAAACTAATCGACAGATTGGCTTGAATGGGCAGGCCCTGGTGCCGGATGGAGCGCGTATTTTTCATCACTGTAACACGGGCGCTTTGGCAACCGTAGGCTATGGCACTGCCCTGGGCGTGATTCGTGCTGCGCATGAGCACGGCAAGAAAATCCATGTATACGTGGACGAAACCCGCCCGCGCTTGCAGGGGGCACGACTGACATCCTGGGAGCTTAAGCAGTTGGGCATCCCGCACACCGTTGTTGTGGATGGGGCCTCGGGGCACATCATGCGCACTGTGGGCGCAGATTTGTGCCTGGTTGGCTGCGATCGTATAGCGGCTAATGGAGACGTGGCCAATAAGATTGGGACTTTCAACCTCGCTTTAGCGGCGCATGCCCACGGGGTACCTCTCTATAGCGTTGGGCCCACCTCCACTGTTGACCTGGATACCCCGAATGGAGACGCCATCCCGATTGAAGAGCGCCCGGCGAGCGAGGTGACGCATGTGGGCGAATGCCAGGTCACACCTGATGGGGTGCAAGTGGCAAATCCATCTTTCGATGTTACCCCCGCCCGTTATGTGACTGCGATCATCACCGAAAAGGGAATAGCGTATCCGCCCTACCTAGAAAGCCTGGCGGGCTTAAAGAAAGGGAATTGAGGCATATGCCCAGGAGATTAACCCATCTCGATGAATCGGGCCGCGTGCAGATGGTGGATGTGGGCGGCAAGGCTGATAGCGAGCGGATTGCAGTTGCCCGGGGAGAGGTTCAGATGCGAACGGAGACCCTGGCTTTGATCCAAGATGGCGCACTCAAGAAGGGGGATGTGTTAACGGTGGCCCAACTGGCGGGAATCATGGCTGCAAAGCGTACGGCAGAGCTAATTCCTCTTTGCCATCCATTAGCGCTGACCCACGTGCAAGTGGATATGACGCCGGATCGCGATTTGCCAGGCGTGCAAATCTGCGCCACGGTGCGAACGGCTGGCAAAACGGGTGTCGAGATGGAAGCTTTAACGGCGGTAAGCGTGGCAGCTTTGACAGTGTATGATATGGCAAAGGCTGTCGAGAAGACGATGCGCATACAGAACATCAGGCTGGTTGAAAAACATGGTGGGCGCAGCGGAGATGTTTGTAATGAATAATTCGGCCAGGGTATTATTCTTTGCCACTTTCCGTAATTTGACGGGAGTGAAGGAGACTGTCCTGGAATATCCGCCAGGGACGAGTGTCCAAGAACTGCGCAAGCTTTTGGCGGCCAGGTTCCCGGCCCTGGCCGTGCCGATTACTTCGGCGCTAGTGGCTGTTAACCAACAATATGCCTTTGACAAGGATGTTTTACCGGGCCAGGCTGAAATTGCTATTTTCCCGCCCGTCAGCGGCGGCTCAATCGAACCCCCAACGATTGTCTTGGTGACCGAGCAGGCTTTTGATCTGAATGCATTGCTGACCCAGGTGACTCTGCCTACAACCGGGGCGGCGTGTTTTTTTACAGGGATGGTGAGGGGGATTACGCAGCGCGCAGATCCTTACCAGACCTTTTCGCTTGAGTATGATGCTTATGTGCCCATGGCTGAGGAAAAGATGCGCCAGATTGCAGATGAGATAAGGCGGCGTTGGCCTGACGTGCAAGCGATCGCCATGATCCAGCGGATTGGACGTTTGGAACCCGGCACACCGACGGTTGTGATCGCCTGTTCATCTGGGCACCGCGACCTGGGCGTGTTTGAGGCGGCCCGTTACGGGATTGATCGACTGAAAGAAATTGTGCCGGTTTGGAAGAAGGAGATTGGCCCTCAGGGAGAGGCCTGGGTGGAGGGTGATTATACGCCCAAGCCAGGAGAGTAGGCTGTGATTTCATGTACAAATTGCGGCCATCCTTATCCAGAGATAGGATGGCCTTATCGTTGTGATGTATGTGGTGGTGTGTATGATTTTGCCACCTGGCCAGCATATGATCCCCAGCAGATCGATAAAAGTCAACCCGGAATATGGCGATACCGGTTTTGTTTGGGGCTGACTGAACATTCTCCGGTCGTTTCACTTGGAGAAGGCGGAACCCCGTTGGTGTGGGTAGAAGCATTCGGAACGAGGATGGCCTTTAAGTGCGAATATCTCAATCCGACGGGTTCTTTTAAAGATCGTGGCAGCCCATTGCTGGTCAGCTTTATAAAATCCCGTGGGGGGAATGTAGCGGTAGAGGATTCTTCTGGAAATGCAGGTGCGTCGTTTGCGGCTTACGCGGCTCGAGGCGGAATCAAGGCGAGAGTCTTTGTGCCCGAAACGGCCTCAGGCCCCAAGCGTTCGCAGATATCTGCCTATGGTGCTGAATTAATCCCGGTCAGAGGGGCGCGCTCAGAGGCGGCCCAGGCTGCCCGGCTGGTGGCTGAGCAGGGCGCTGCTTATGCCAGCCACGCATATCTGCCGCACAATTTGCCGGGTTATGCTACGCTGGCATATGAATTGGTTGAGCAGATGGGGATGCCGCCCGGAACAGTGATCCTACCTGTTGGGCAAGGGGGCCTGTTAATGGGCTTGGAGCGTGGGTTTTCTGCTTTGAAGCAGGCGGCGGTTATTGATCGCCAACCGATGCTGGTTGGTGTACAGGCGCGGGCCTGCGCCCCATTATGGGCTTTGGCAGCATATGGGCCGGTTGGATTGACGTGGTCGGCTGATGCCAATACATTGGCGGAGGGCATCCGCGTGCGCCAACCAGTACGTGGGGATGCGGTCTTGAGATTGGTCGATACTGGCCGTGTTTCCCTGGTGGCTGTGGATGAAGATGTGGTTCTAACAGGGCGCGATGAGTTGGCGGAGCGAGGGTTTTATGTTGAGCCAACCTCTGCAGTGGTTTGGGGAGCGCTGTCACAGTTAGTGGGGCGGATGCAAGATCCGGTTGTCGTCATCTTGACCGGATCGGGCTTAAAGTATACCGGGTAAAAATGCCTGATTGGCGTGTTCTGGGTGCTAAATTCGAAAAATTAAGATACAATGTTACCCACATAACGCAATGATCAGTAGAACTAATGGATCGCCAGATACCCGGCTGCGGCGGGGTGTCTGACGTTCCCTGAGTTCTGAGGAGGTTTTTATGGATATATCTCAGGGATCTCATATTGAAGAACTTCCCGAGGCTTTTGCGAGGCGCGTTGGGCTCTCGTTCGACAACATCGGCCTGTTAACTAGGGCTTTAACTCACCGTTCCTATATGAATGAGCACCGGGACGCGTTGGAAGACAACGAACGCCTTGAATTTCTTGGTGATGCGGTGCTCGATTTTTTGGTTGGGGCCTGGTTGTACAACCGCTTCCCCGAAATGGCCGAGGGATACCTTACACGTATGCGGGCTGCCCTGGTGGGAAATCAGCAATTGGCTGAATTTGCTCGCCAGATCCACCTGGGAAGGGCTATGAGACTGGGAAGAGGCGAGGCGGATGGTGGCGGGCGCGACCGGTTGGCTTTGTTGGGCTCCACTTTTGAGGCTGTGATTGCTGCCATCTATTTGGACCAGGGCATTCCCACGGTTCGCGTGTTTGTTGAGCCATTGCTCGAAATGGCTGTGCAGCAGATCCTATCTGCCCGCCGCGACCATGACCCTAAAAGCCTGCTTCAAGAGTGGTCACAAGGGCAGGGGTATGGCCCACCATTGTATAAAACGGTTTCGGACAGTGGACCGGATCATGACAAAAGCTTTGATGTTGAGGTGATCGTTAATGGCAAGGTGTACGGGCGAGGTTCGGGTCATAGTAAACAAGCTGCCACGAAGGATGCGGCACGCCAAGCACTGGATGCAGTGGAGTTGAGTGAAGATGCCGGCACGACTGAAATCACTTGAGCTTCATGGATATAAAACATTTGCCTCGCGCACCGAGTTCATCTTTGCAGATGGTGTAACGGCAGTTGTTGGACCAAATGGCTCTGGCAAGTCGAATATTGCAGACGCCATTCGTTGGGTATTGGGCGAGCAAACTTACAGTTTGCTGCGTGGCAAGAAGACCGAGGATATGATCTTCTCTGGCTCTGAGCTGCGCCCCAGGGCAGGGATGGCCTCGGCGACGATTGTTTTCGACAATAGCGATGGTTGGCTGCCGATTGATTTTACTGAAGTAGGCATTACCCGCCGTGCATACCGAGATGGCGATAATGAGTATCTGCTGAACGGTCAGCGAGTGCGATTAAAGGACGTGTCTGAGCTTTTGGCACAGTCTGGTCTAGCCGAGCGCACTTACACAATCATCGGGCAGGGCCTGGTAGATGCATCATTGATGCTTAAGGCCGAGGAGCGCCGCAGGCTTTTTGAGGAAGCTGCTGGGATCGGTTTGCATCGCTCGCGGCGCGAAGAATCGCTTCGCCGCCTGGATACCACTCGCCGCAACCTGGAACGCGTGCAGGATATCCTGGCGGAGCTTCAGCCTCGCCTGCGCAGCCTTGAGCGGCAGGCCCGGCGCGCCCAAGAATACGAGCAGGTGCGCGCGGATTTGCGTTTGATTTTACGCGAGTGGTATGGCTATCACTGGCACCATGCGCAAGAAGCCTTAACGGATGCCCGCGAGGCTGCTCGCCGCCAGGAAGAGATTTTGGAAAAAGCCAAAGAGTCGCAAGCAGATTTTGACAGCCGTTTGTCAACGTACCGGACCAAAATCCAGGCGCTGCGAGAACGATTGGGTGAATGGCACCGCCAATTGGCCGAACTGCACAGTCGTCGAGATGTATTGACGCGCGAACAGGCTGTAGCCGAAGAGCGTGGCCGCGCCTTGGCAACTCAGAAGCAAGAAGCCAGCGCTGAGATGACGCGTTTGGAAGATGAGCTTAAGCTTTCTGATGAACGCCTGGCGACCGCTGGGCTGGACCTTAAGCAGCTTGAAGGCGAATTGAGTGAAGCTCAGGCACGTGTGGAAGAGACCCGGAAGAGCCTTCAGCAGCGCCAGGCAGAGCGTTTGCGCGCAGAAAAGGCTCTCCAATCGGCACGGCAAACGTTATCGGGCTTGACGGCACAGCAAGCGCACCTGCAAGCGCGTTTGTCTGAACGCCAGTCTCAGGCTGCTCGCCAACGCGAGGCATTGCAATCTTTGCTGGCTACTCTGGAAGGGCTGGAACGGGATGTGGCGACTGCTGAGGGGAAGGCTGAATCTGTTGCAAAGCAGTTAGCCGAGGTAGAACAGGCGCGCCAGGTGGCGGAATCTGCATTGCAGGCGCAGCAGCAAAAGATCAGGGATTTCGAAGCACAACGTAAAGAGATGCTTGATCAGCGTTCTGCGCGCCAGGCCAACCTGGCCCAACTGAAAGCGCGCCTGGATGTTTTGGAGCAAGCCGAGAGCAATCTGAGCGGCTATGCAGAAGGGGCGCGAAAATTATTACAGGCGGCTCGCGAGGCTCGTTTGAGTGGGTCGCTTGGTGCATTAAGTAACCATATCCAGGTGCCCGCTGAGTTGGAAACAGCTATCGCGGCGGCGCTTGGGGAATATGTGGATGCAGTGATCCTGGAACAAGCCTCAAGCTCAGACGCGGCGCTGGAGATTTTGTTAAAGGATGCCACGCGCGGGGCTCTGCTGCCTCTGGATGTGTTGGCTTCTCCCCGCAGTTTTAAGATTGAGGCAGATAAAGCCCCTGGAGGTTCAGATGCTGTAATGGGGGTGGCGGCCGGCTTGGTGACGTGCTCAGACGAGCTGAGGCCGGTCTTGGACTTGCTGCTGGGGCAGGTGGTAATTGTGCGTGAGCGCGATGCCGCGCGGCGTATTCTGGCAAGTGGAGATTGGCGTAATTGGCCCAATTTCCGCGTGGTTACACTGCGGGGCGAGTTGTTTTATGCCAGTGGGCAGGTTTTGACGGGCGCTCCAGGGCGGGGTGTACTCAGCCGGCCGCGACAACTGCGTGAGTTGAAAGATGCCCTCGAACAGGGTGCTGGAGAAATCCGAGTCCTGGACGAAAAGCTGGTGCTTCAGAACACTGATCTGGATAGCAAACGCAGAGAAGAGGTCAAGCTGCGCCAGGAAGTAGAACAGGGGCGGCAAGCAGAGCGTGCCAGCAGGGCGGCGCGTGACCAGGCAGAATTAGGGGCCGATAAAGCGCGACGCGCACTGCAATGGCAGCGAGAGCAGCGTGGACGCCAGGAGGGTGAGATTGCCCAAGGAGTTGAAGAGGAGAAACGTATCGCTGCGGGGTTGAAAAAATTAGAGGATGAGGTTCGCCAGGCGCGCGAAAATCTCCGCGAAAAGTCGGGTGACCTTGAGGCTTTGTCTCTGGATGAGTTGCAAACTCAATTGGGACATTGGAACACGCGTACGGCGGTATCTGAGCGAGCAGTTGCTGATGCTCGAAACCGGCAGCAAGAACGGCGCTCAGGCTTAGAACGCATTCAGCGAACGCTGGCGCAGCTTAAGACGCGGCTCGCTGATTTTGAGGGTGAGGCTGTGCGTTTGGATGATCAAAGGAACCTGCTGAAACAAGAAGAGGCCGTTGTGATTGAGCAGGTGAGCGACATGCAAACTCTTACACAGCCAGCAGAGGAAGAACTGGCTTCTCTTGAACAGGCTCAAAACCAGGTTTTGTCTACTGATACCGAAGCGCGCCAGGCGCTCAGCCTGGCAGAGCACCACCATTCACAGGCCAAGATCAACCTGGCCCGCCGGCAAGAGGCGCTAGAGTCGCTGCGCAGGCGCATTGAAGATGATTTTGGGCTGGTGTCGTTTGATTACGCCGATTCGGTCTCGGGCCCTAAGCCTTTGCCATTGCAGGGCATGGTAGAAGAGCTACCCAAGATCAAGGAGCTTCCGCCAGACCTGGAAGAAACCCTTCAGCGGCAGCGTACTCAGCTTCATCGCATGGGTGCAGTCAATCCTGAGGCGCAGACTGAATACCAGCAGGTCCAGGAACGGTATCAGTTTTTGACCTCTCAAGTTGCTGATCTGCAAAAAGCGGAACAAGATATAAAGGAAGTGATCGCTGAACTGGACCTGCTGATGGAGCGTGAATTCCGAAAAACATTTGATGCTGTTGCTCAAGAATTTCGCCAGATCTTCACGCGCCTGTTTGGCGGCGGCTCTGCCCGGCTGGTACTCACGGACCCGGAGGATTTGACAGAAACCGGGATTGATATTGAGGCGCGCTTACCCGGAAGGCGAGAACAGGGCTTATCGCTCCTGTCTGGCGGGGAACGCAGCTTGACAGCCGCGGCGCTGGTTTTCGCATTGTTACGTATTTCGCCAACCCCATTCTGCGTCTTGGACGAAGTGGATGCTATGTTAGATGAAGCGAACGTGGGCCGGTTCAGAGACATGCTGACCGAGTTGAGTCAGCAAACGCAGTTCATTGTGGTAACGCATAACCGCAATACCGTGCAAACTGCCGGGGTGATCTATGGCGTTACGATGGGGCGCGACTCTGCGAGCCAGGTGATCAGCCTGCGTTTAGACCAGGTGAGCGAAGAATACGGGGTTTAATAAACCACCAGAGCCATAAGATCGTTGACATTGGTCATGGTGGGGCCGGTTTTGATCAAATCTTCCAAGGGCTCAAAGAAGTGGTATGAGTCGTTACGGTCCAAATAGTCAACCGGATCTAATCCTAACTGCCTGGCGCGGTCGATCGTTTCGCCGGTAGCGACTGCCCCGGCCGCATCGGTAGGGCCATCGCCGCCATCACTTGCCAGGGAAATAAACACGACGTTCTTTTGACCTGCCAGGGTCATAGCAGCCCCCAGCGCACATTCCTGGTTACGCCCGCCCAGCCCATTGCCGCGGATTGTAACGGTTGTCTCTCCTCCTGCTATGATACAAGCGGGTGGAGAGATGGGTTGGCCTGTGGTTCGGATATGATTGGCAATAGTCGCCATCTGTGCACCGATTTTGTTGGCCTCGCCTTGCTGAGTGGTTGTTTGCAATAAGGTGTTAAAACCTTCGGCGTTCGCTTGCCGAATGGCAGCTTCGGCAGCTTGCTTGTTGCTGCCAACCAACACATGGTGCGTGTTTTGAAATAAGCATGCCCCAGGTTTGGGGGTTTCTGGGATTTGGCCAGCTATTCCTCTTCTGATATGCTCGATGATTGCCGGGGCGGTTTGCTCAACAAGATTGTATTTGTGCAAAATCTCCCAGGCTTGCAAGAAGGTTGTTGGATCTGGACTGGTGGGGCCTGATGCAATGGTGTCGAGCGAATCTCCAACCACGTCAGATAGGATCAAAGTCAGTGCGGCGGCGGGTGATATCCAGCGCGTTAATCCGCCGCCTTTGACGGTGTCGATGTGCTTCCGAAGCGTGTTGATTTCATCGATCCTGGCGCCGCAAACGAATAGTAAGCGCATCAGCGCATGCATATCTTGCAAGGTAATTCCGGGCGCTGGCGCTGAAAACAAGGCAGACCCACCTCCAGAGATCAAGCAAATTACCAGGTCGGATTTCTGTAAGTTACTTAATAAGGCCAGGATTTGTTGTGTCCCCGCGATGCTGTTCGCGTCCGAATATGGGTGGCCCGCCTCAAGTATTTTGATGTTTGGATGTGTGTAGGCAGAAAACGCGTGCCCATACTTGACCAGGGCAAGCCCGCGCGTCAGGTGGTTGCCAAGTACAGCCCCGGCTGCGCTAGCCATGGGGACGCCTGCTTTGCCGATTGCCACAATGTAAATGCAGTTAAAGTCGCGCAGATCGTATTTTACGTCATCGGATATGAGCAGCGTGCCATGTCTGCTCAAGTGGTTGCGGACGGCTGCGGCAGGATCAACCGCTTGCAGCGCTGCGGATAGAATCCGCCCCAGTTTCGCTCCGATTGGAAGAGACTCCAGGCTGAAGGATGTCAGTTGTGCTGCGGATGGGGGCATATGGCTGCGTTTATTCGGCAGGCTGAATGCAGGCAGGTGAATCGTTTTGAGGGCTGTTAACCAGGCTTGATACAGGATGCGCGATCATCTCTTCGGCAGGGTAAGGGCAGATGAGATGACTTAGTGCAACAGGATCGGCTTCGCGGCTGTCGAGCCATTGCGCATAGTCGTTATTTTGCAGGATGGCAGGCATACGAGCATGAATTGCCTGCATGAATTCGTTGGGCGTAGTGGTGATGATTGCGCAAGAATAAATCTCTGAGCCGTCTGGCGATCTCCAAATATCCCATAGACCCGCAAACGCAAAAGGGTTTCGATCTTTAAGTTGTATGTAGTAGGGGATTTTGCTTTTGGATCCGGGGATTGATTTCCATTCGAAGAAGCCATCTGCCAGCACCAGGCATCGCCGGCGGCGAAATGCGGTTCGAAAGGAGGGCTTCTCAGCCAGGGTTTCGGAGCGTGCATTGATCAGGCGGCTGCCTATCGTTGGGTCCTTAGCCCATGAGGGTATCAGGCCCCAGGTGAAGAAATCCAGGCGTGGGTTTGAATTATTGGCAACCACTGCCACGGGTTGTGATGGAGCAATGTTGAAGCGCGGGGTGATCTCATTCGGTATCGCGGCCCAAGGAAAGGCTGTTTTTAGCTCATCGGGATCTACAGTAAGTGTGAATCGCCCGCACATCAGTTCACCTGTCTTCGCTTTTATTCTTGCTGCCGATTTCTACGATTTGGACTTGTATCTGGTAACGTTTGCCATCAATCTCTGTTTTGGCATTGGCGTAATACCCTTTGGAGCCTGTTTTGAATTCTTTTGGTGCTACCGTGAGGACGGTTACCAATTGGCCTTGATCGGTTTTAAGTTCTGCAACAAGGAACATGATCGCCTCCGTGGAGAAAAATCTAGCGGGTGATTTGATAACAAATCTGATTCTACTACAGGTCAGCCTTTGACTCTGAAGAAAGTATTTGCTACAATGGCATCTATGCCTAAGACCGACCAAACCTCCAGGAAGATTGGCACCCTGCGCGAGACATCACTGCATTTGGGGCTTAAAAACTGGTATACACGACCAGGAGATTCAACCGAGCAGTTTGTAGACGGTTATGTCATTGACATTGTGCGTGACAGCGTGTTGATTGAAGTTCAAACGGGTAACTTCGCATCTCTCAAACGTAAATTGAGAGACTTATTACCCAATCATAAGATCCACCTGGTTTACCCGGTGGCTGAAGAAAAATGGATATGCCGGCAGTCGCGCGGCGGAGAACTTCTTGCCCGGCGCAAATCGCCTCGGCGCGGGCAGATTGAAGATTTGTGCGCAGAATTATTGTACATCGCCGATCAGGCCCTGCACCCCAATTTTTCGCTGGAGGTCGTACGGATCTTATCAGAAGACGTATGGACGGACGATGGGTTGGGCAGTTGGCGGCGACAGGGCTGGAGCTTATCCGACCGCCGCCTATTGGCGGTGAAAAATCAAACCTTTTTTGATTGTCAACAAGACTACTCCCGCTTAATACCCGAGATAGCTGAACCATTTCGGACACAAGACCTGGCTCGCGCACTAAAGTTCTCTGGAACAAGGGCACAAAAGGTCGTTTACTGCTTGCGTAAGATGGGGTTGATCCGGGTGGCAGGAAAACGAGGGAGGGCATTTCTTTATGAGCGCTGTTAATTGTTCGGTTACAAAAAATGCGCAGAGAGCAATCTCTGCGCATTTTTTGTAACGGTAGTGAAAGTTTTACGGAGCAGCCGTTGGGACGGGGGTGGGGATGATTGTCAACTGCTCAGCAAGGATGGCGTTTGCTTCTTCGTTGAGGGCGTCCAGTGTAGACTGAACATCTGCATTGCTATCAACGATGAGGGCAACAGCCTCGGCAACCTTTGCGCGCACGAAGTCATAGCCAGGAACCGGCGGCTCGAACTTGCCGTAGGGCAGCATGTCGAAAGCGGTCTTGTAGGCAGGATTTTCGGCGAAGTAATCGGTCAGGCTATCGGCAACGCTGGCGCGCACCGGGAAGTAACCGCTGAGGGGCGCCCACTCAGCCTGAACTTCGGGGCTGGTGTAGTACTTGAGGAACAGCCAGGTAGCCAGCTCGCGCTCCGGGGTGGTCTTGGGCATGCTAACGCTGGCGCCGTAGATGTTCATCGATGGTGTTTCGCCGGTGTACGGGAAGGCAGCAACGCTCCATTCGAACTTGGCGCCTTCATCAACGGCTGCCTGGTAGTAAGGCAGGCCAGATGAAGAGCCGGTGGTGAAGAGGGCAATGCCAACGCCAAAGTCGGTCTGCTCACCGTAGTTCTCGGTGGGGTAGGTGGCGCAGCCACTGTTGAACAGATCCTGGATGTAGGTCATCGCAGCCACAGCGGCTTCGCTGTTGTAGGTGAACAACCCAGTCTCAGAGTCGTAGATGTCTCCACCAAAGGCGAAGGTCCAGGCGGCGAAGGTCGATGCATCCGAGATCTTCATTTCATAACCCTTGGTGATATCGGGGGTCGCATTGCCACTGAAGGGGGTGGTGGCGGCTTTGCAGGCAACTTCCTTGAACTGCTCGGGCGTGGTGGGCGGAGCATCGTAGCCCAGTTCATTCAGCCAGGTCATGTTGTAGAAAACCACTTCCATCGAGCGGTTGGGGGGGAAGCCCAAGCGGGCATTGCCAAAATTGGGGAACACATCCTGGGCAAAGAAGCCGGGGAAGAAGTCTGCCCGTTCGGCATCGGTAAGGCCCCATTTGATGCTCTCAACCAACGGGGTCATATCGAGCAATGCATCAGCAACCTGGTAGGTCGCGGCCTGGTTCTGATAGGCAACCACCAGATCAGGAACGTCGGCAGTGTTGAGCAGGCCCAGCATCTTGTTGAAGATATCAGGATAACCACCCTGGTACTCGGTGATGACGGTGATGCCCCACGGGTTCGTGGCGCTCCACTCTTCGGCGAGGGCGATCAAATATTCGTCACGAGCCTTAGTGTGGTTGTGCCAGAAGGTGATGGTCTGGCCGGTGGGGTCAACCTTAGCCCACGGATCGGGGGATTCGGGCATGATAGCCATCTGCTCGGCCAGGCTGGCGTTGGCATTGGGTTCCAAAGCGGCCAGGGTAGTGGCGGCATCAGCGCCGTCCACGATAGCAGCCATGGCTTCTTCCATCATATCGCGCACGAAGTCGTAACCAGGGACGGGCGGTTCGTACTTGCCGTACTTCAGCATGTCGAAAGCGGTCTTGAAGGCAGGATTCTCGGCGAAGTAGTCGGTCATGTTGTCGGCAACACTGGCGCGAACGGGGAAGTACTCGCTAACCATCGACCACTTGGCCTGGATTTCGGTGCTGGTGTAGTACTTGACAAAGAGCCATGCGGCGAGCTGCTGTTCGGGCGTGGTCTTGGGAATGCTGACGCTGGCGCCGTAGATGTTCATCACAGGATCGGGGGTGGTGTGCGGAAGAGGAGCAACGCTCCACTCGAAGTTTGCACCCGCTTCAACTGCATCGCGGTAGTATGGCAGACCAGAGGTAGACCCGACGGTGAAGAGCAGCTTGCCTGCACCGAAATCGGTCTGATCGCCGTAGCTTTCGGTCGGGTAAGATGCGCAGCCATTGGCAAACAGATCTTGCAAGAAGCTCATTGAGGCAACGGTGGCTTCATTGTTTAGCGAATACTGGCCAGTCCCGTAGTCGAAGATATCGCCGCCAAAGGCGAAGGTCCAGGATGCAAAGCGAGATGCATCTACGCTCAGCTCATAGCCCATGCTGCCATCGGCAGTGGCGCCGCTGAAGGGAGTGGTAGAAGCCTTGCATGCCATTTCCTTGAACTCTTCGGGCGTGGTGGGTGGACCAGAAAAGCCCATTTCTTCTAACCAGGTCTGGTTATAGTAAACCACTTCCATCGAGCGGTTGGGCGGGAAGCCTAAGCGCTGGTTGCCAAAATTGGGGAAAACGTCCTGGGTGAAGAAACCAGGGAAGAAATCGGCCTGTTCTTCAGCGCTCAGGCCCCATTTGGCGCTGTTAACCATGGGGTTGATGTCGGCCAGGGCGTCGGCCAGTTGATAGGTCGCAGCCTGGTTCTGGTAAGCCACCACCAGGGAGGGAACATCTGCGGTGTTCATGAAGGTCAACATCTTGTTGAAGATGTCACCATAGCCACCCTGATATTCGGCAACCACGGTAATGCCCCACTCGTTGGTGGCGTTGAACTCGTCAACGATCTCGACCAGGGCAGTTTCGCGGGAGCGAGTATGCTGGTGCCAGAAGATCACCGTTTGTCCGCTGGGATCAACGTCTGCATAGATGTCCTCGGCAACAACCGGAGCTTCGGTTGCAGCGGCGGGCGCCTCAGTTGCGGCAACGGGGGCTTCAGTTTCAGCAGCCGGAGCCTGAGTTTCAGCAGGGGCGGCAGTTTCAGCGGCTGGCGAGCAGGCCGCTAAGACCAGGGCGAAGACGGTCATGATGACCATCAAGCGAGCCCAAAAACTATTGGGTTTCATTTTGTTTCTTCTCCTTTGTTGGTTTGATCTAGATATAGATAATCTGTGGTTACGGTTATTGGGTTTAAAATGTTTATGTGGTAGTACCTCCTTTTATTTACAATTTGGTAACGACTTGTATACAAGCCGGTATCCATTAACCTTTCAGGCCTGAAGTAGCAATACCTTCGGTGAACTGCTTTTGGGTCAAGAAGTACAGGATCAGGATTGGGATCAGGGTGATCACTGCACCAGCCATCAGCAGTTGGGTTTCGGGCCCGGCCTCCGTCACAAATGTATAGAGGCCAACCATCAAGGGGCGCCAGGTAGGCTTTGTGGTCACCAAGAGCGGCCACAAGAAAGCATTCCATGAGCCAATAAATGAGAATATCACGACGGTTAGAAGCGGGGCTTTGCTCATTGGAAGCACAATCTGGATCAAGTAGCGCAAATGGCCGGCCCCGTCCAGGCGGGCAGCATCCCAGTATTCTTCAGGGATCTTGGCAAAGAACTGGCGCAGCAAGAAGATGCTGAAAGCATTGGCCATGAATGGTACGGTGAGTGCCGGTAATTGGTTCAACCAAGAACCTTTCCATGCCGGCAGCCCAGGCAGGGGGAAAATGCTCCCGCGCACCATAAGAAAGTTCGGGATCATGGTAACCGATTCGGGGATCATCATTGTCGCCAACAGCAAAGTGAAGATCAGACCACGGCCCGCAAACTTGATACGGGCAAAGCTGTATGCAGCAAGCACAGACGTAAAGAGTAAGCCTGCCAGGGTGGTGAGGGTGATGATGACGCTGTTGAGGAAGTACTTGTTGAACTGTGCTTCCTCCCAGGCTTCTATATAATTATCAAACTGGGGTACCTTGGGTAACCACTGGCGATTGATCGTCTCACCCAGGGTCATCAATGATGTGGAGACCATCCAGAAGAATGGCACGATCGAGACAAGCGCGCCAAAAATCAACAGTGCATAGATCAGTAAATGTCCCGGCTTGATGCGCTCGAAAAACGGCGTTTTGTGTTTGATGCCCCTGTTTGCTGCTGTGATATTAGCCATAGAAAACCCTTTCGCCAAAGACCTTGTTCTGAACAAAGGTCAAGAACAAGATGATCGCCAGTAAGATGATTGCTTGCGCAGCAGCATATCCATACTGGTTTGCTTTGTAGAATGTGTCAAAGATGAAAATACTGGTAACATCAGCCGTGCCTTGGGCAGATGGCACGCGCATGACATAGATGTGGTTGAAGGCTTTGAATGTGCCAATAAAGGCGATGATTGCCAGGTAAAAGGTTACTGGCGAGAGCAGGGGGAGGGTGATATGACGGAAAAGCTGCCATTTGTTGGCCCCATCAATTTCACCAGCCTCGTATAATTCATGGGGAATAGCACCCAAGCCCGCCAGGAAGATTACCGTGTTGTACCCAATATACGTCCAGATGCCAAAGAAGGTGATCGAGACCAGCGCTTCGCTAGGACCTACCAAGAGGGTAGGCAGGTTCAGACTTTGAACATCTATCCCGAAGAAGGACTGAATGAACGGTCGGGGTTCGAATAACCATTTCTGCGCTTCCATGCCAAACAAACCAATTACCTGGTTTGCCAGAGATGTTTCGCGCGAGCTGAAAATCGAACGAAAAACCATGGCTGTGGCAACCGCAGGGGTAATATAAGGCAAAAAGAAGAGCATGCGGAAAAACTCTTTGCCACGGATTTTTTGAAATAACAGGTATGCTAAGACCATGCCAATGATGATTTCGGCTGGCACGGCTCCCAGGGAGTAAAACACAGTTAACGGCAACGAGTTCAGGAACTCTACGTCTCCAGTGGCTTCCATTTTTCCCCAGCCATCTGATATAGCAAAGAAGCCTGCTATTAAAATCAGCGCTGCTGCAATCCGAACCGCTGTGTACATCCAGCTTTTTGCCGGCTTGAAGGCCCCTGTCCAAAGCAAGTAAGCAATGATCAGGAGGACAAACCCTCCGGCAAAGATAAGAGCGCCGCCCCAATCACCTAGCGCCTTCAAATAGTTGTCCAACCCGATAAAATCACCCTGCTTGACGCGCCAATTGTAGGTGCTCATGTAAAAGGCATAACCCATTGGGAAGAACCCGAACATGCCAATTACAATCAGGGCCGGCAGAATAAACAAATAACCGGTGATGTTTTCCTTTATATCGATCCAGCGGATGCGGCGCGCCTTGCTCGATAAATGGGAGGAAGCAGCAGTTTGAGCCAAAGGAACCTCCTAAATGCCTACCCGGCTGTTCGAAGAAACCGGATCTTTGTGAACAGCGAGCAGAAATGGTGTGGTAACAATCCAAGTGTAATTATATAACATCTTTTTGCTTAAGATGGACTTTTGGAGAAGTTAAGACGGATGTCGTATCTTTTTGAAAAGATAATCATAAATTAACGCTACTCTCATAGCTAATAATCACCCTTGCCGGGTAGCTATTGGATGATTATACTATGACGCAACGGGTACGGGTATGTTGATTAATGACCTGATGGCATCTCTTCCTTCGTATTATTCGGTGGCTGATCGCGACCTGGTTATGCGCGCCTATCAAGCTGCTGAGCAAGCTCACAGGGGGCTGAAGCGGGCTTCTGGCGATCCCTATGTCACTCATTGTGTTGCTGTGGCACAGATCTTGGCCGATATGCGAGTGCCCCCGGTGTTGGTGGCGGCAGCTTTGCTACATGATACTGTAGAGGATACAAGTCTTACTCTGGATGCTTTGCGGAGCGATTTTGGGGATGAAATCGCGAAAATGGTGGATAGTGTAACAAAACTCAAGCACCTACCGCGAGTGTCTCGAGATGATCAGTACTGGGAAGATGAGACCGCTTCTGCAGAGAAGTCGGAAACCGTCTCCAAGCATAGTCGGGGCGAGGAAGAAGCGGAGCCTGGTCCGCGCATACGAAGCCGTAAGCAGGATTTGATCCAGGAGACTTTGCGCAAGACATTCATGGCCATGGGTGATGATCCGCGCGTGGTGTTGATTAAGTTGGCTGATCGGCTTCATAATATGCGCACATTGGCCTATGTGCCTGAGGTGAAGCGCAAGCGGATTGCCCAGGAAACCCTGGATATTTTTGCTCCGCTGGCCAATCGAATGGGCATATGGCAGATCAAGTGGGAGTTGGAAGACTTAAGTTTCCGGCACGTTGATCCTGAGAAATATAGTGATATTGCCAGGGACATTGCTGAACAGGACCCTAACCGCAAGCGAGAGCTTGAAGAAATCATTCGGAACATGAAGGAGTTGATTGAGCGGTTTGGAATTCATGCTGAGATTTTTGGCCGTCCCAAGCATATTTACTCAATTTATCGAAAAATGCAACGGAAAGGATTGGCCTTTGACGACGTACATGACGTGCGTGGTGTACGGGTCATTGTGCCAGATTTACAAGCTTGTTATGTAACCCTGGGCATTGTTCACACCCATTGGCATCCCATTCCTGGGCAGTTCGACGATTACATTGCTGTGCCAAAAGAAAACCACTATCAGTCGCTTCATACGGCGGTTATTTACGATGATGGTAAAACTTTGGAAGTGCAGATCCGCACCCCAGACATGGATCATGATGCCGAATTAGGTTTTGCGTCTCATTGGCGTTATAAGGAAGGTGTTTCACGCGATGAGATATATGAGAAAAAGATCTCCTGGCTGCGCTCTGTGATGGATTGGCGGAAGGATGTTGTGGATGCTGGCGAGTTTGTTGACAGCCTAAAGACGGACGTCTTTCAAGACCGTGTTTATGTCTTTACGCCAAAGGGGGACATTATTGACTTGCCTGCCGGCTCCACCCCGATTGATTTTGCGTATCATGTTCATACGGATATTGGTGATCGTTGCAGAGGGGCCAAGGTCGATGGAAAGCTTGTCCCGCTTGAGTATGCCCTTAAAACTGGGGAACGGGTAGAAATCCTTACTGCCAAGCGAGGTGGACCAAGCCGCGACTGGTTGAATTCAAGCCTGGGCCTGGTTAAGACCCAAAGGGCCAAGGCTAAGATTCGATATTGGTTTAAGCGGCAAGCGCGTGAGAAAAACATAAACCAGGGTCGAGAAATGATCGACCGCGAACTGCGGCGTTTGGGCTTAGTTGATGTGAATTTGGAACAGTTGGCGCGCCAATTTGAGTTCCGTTCACTGGATGATTTGTTAGTGGCGTTGGGATGTGGTGAATTTCCCTTCATGCGGATCGCCAACCACCTGATGCAAAATGAGTATGATGAGGATGGTAAGAAATTTGGTTCTCAGCCCGGAGATGATGAAAACGCATTAGAGGCTGCCCTTGGGACGGGCGGGGAAGATGCAGGAGAAATACGAAAAGTACAAGGGCACGATTCGATCATGGTGGTGGGGTTAAAAGGGCTGCTGACCACAATTGCCCATTGTTGTAATCCTGTTCCGGGTGATGCAATTGTGGGATACGTGACCAGGGGGCGAGGTGCTACCATTCATCGTCAGGATTGCCCAAATATCTACCGCTTGCGCGAGCACGAGAGGCTCATTCGCGTGTCGTGGGGTGAGTCTAAGCGTACCTACCCGGTGCTTGTGCGGGTCAGGGCTTACGACCGCTCGGGCCTGACACATGACGTATCAAGCCTGATGACCGATGAAGGGATTAGCATGAAGCAGGTACAGGGCGAAGTGAACCATGATAAGAAGCTCAGCCTTGCGACTATGAATCTGATCCTAGAGGTCAAGGACGTTGAGCAATTGACGCGTTTTCTAACCCGCGTGGATGCTTTACCGAATGTTTTTGATGTTCATCGTGTTCGCCCAGGTTAAAATGTATCAAATTTCCTTTTCTGATTGCGTCTTCTGAGGTAAAATCACTGCCGTCTGGAACAGAGCTAAAAGCGAACTTTACGAGATTGTTCTGGAATGTGTTATATATAATCATTCTTTAGGAGGATGCTATGCCCCGTATCAGATGCCACTATGTTGATTGCGTCTTTTTGGACGATGGGTATTGCGGTGCGGCAGCCGTCGAGGTAGACCCTGACATGGGATGCATGACTTACTCTCGGGCTGATGACGCCGAGGTGGAAGCCGAGTGGGATGAAGAGGAAGAAGAGATGGAAGAAATGGAGGAATGGGAAGAAATTGATGTTGACGATGAAGACGAGGACCTCTGGATCGACGAGGATGAATTTTAACTCGTAGATTGAATAGCTAATTAAGCAGGCCTCCCGCACTGGGAGGCCTGGTGTTTAATTGTTGGGGTAGGGTTCGCAATGGCCAATCTAGAACATTTTGACATTTTAGCCCCTCTTTATGATCGTTTGATCAAGCTTGAAAATGTTGACCAGCTAAAGCAGCACCTGGCATTACCTTCTTCTGGTAAGCTCTTAGACGCGGGAGGGGGAACCGGTAGGGTAGCGAGCGCTCTGCAAGATAAAATCCCCTTTATTGTTGTGGCTGATCTTTCTGCCGGCATGCTCCGGCAAGCGGCATTGAAGAATGGTTTAAAGCCGGTATGTTCTTTCTCGGAAAATCTGCCATTCGATGATGCTGCTTTTGATCGCATCGTGATGGTGGATGCATTTCATCACGTGTGTGATCATATTCAGACAGCACGTGAGTTGTGGCGTGTATTAAAACCAGGGGGACGGTTGGTTATCGAAGAGCCGGATATTCAGAAGTGGATCGTAAAGTTGGCTGCCTTGGGCGAGAAGCTGACTCTAATGCGCAGCCATTTTGTCTCACCACCGCGCATTGGCAGGTTGTTTGGTGACCCAAGTGCGAGGGTGCAGATTGCTTATCAAAGATATACAGCCTGGGTGATTGTTGAGAAGCTGGCTGTGAACAGCTCAACAGATCCTGGGCAGCATTTCTCCGGCTAAGACATCAACAATCCGTGTGCCTCCAATGGCCGTCTTCAGTAGAACGCGCCCTGGATGATGGCTGCCCACCTCGCCAATGATGGCTGCACCGGCCCCATAAAGTGTGGCGCGCATTGCATCTAAAACAACCTGGGCATCGTCTGGCCCCACGATTGCAATGAGCTTGCCTTCATTGGCTACGTATAATGGATCAAACCCCAGCATTTCGCAGGCTGCCGCGGTCGTGGGATGGACTGGAATTTGATTTTCTTCCAGGAGAATGCCAACCTGAGATTGGGCGGCAATTTCGTTTAGACTGGTTGCCAATCCACCGCGGGTTGGATCTCTCAAGACGTGTATTTGATGGCTAACGGATAAAATCGCCTCAACTAGGTGATTCAGTGGGGCTACATCACTTTGTATATTGGTTTCGAACCCAAGCTCGCCGCGCGCTTCAAGCACTGCTATGCCGTGGTCCCCTAAGGTTCCCGATACGATAACGATATCGCCCGGCTGGGCATTGGAGCCATTGATATGGATATCGGTGTTTATAGAGCCAATCCCGCTTGTGTTGATAAACAGTTTATCGGCCTTCCCTTTTTGCACGACCTTTGTGTCACCGGCAACGATTTGTACCCTGGCTTCTTGTGCGGCGGCCTGCATCGATGTTACAACTTGCTGCAAGACAGCTATATCGAGTCCTTCTTCGATGACGAATCCGGCTGTCAGGTAAAGTGGCTTGGCGCCCATCATTGCCAGGTCGTTGACGGTGCCGCATACCGCCAGGCGGCCAATATCTCCACCTGCGAAGAACAATGGCCAAACCACGTGCGAATCGGTGCTGACAGCCAATCTCAGGGGCGCCTGATTGGGTGCCACATTGCAAACTTGAACGACTGCCGCGTCGTCCCCGGCATCCAGCGCGGGATTGGACAGCGGAGGGCGGAATACTTTTGCGATCAGATCGTGAGTCATCTTCCCGCCACTGCCATGGCCTAAAACGATTTGATCGTGGTGGGTAAGGGGAAGCGGACACACTGGGCCGTCTAATGGGGGTGTTATTGTTTTCATGAGTTCTCAATCTCTTCGATAACGGTAATACGCGGCACAGGCCCCTTCTGATGAAACCATGGTTGCGCCTAGTGGTGTGATGGGCGTGCATTGCGTCCCGAAAGCCGGGCATTCGTACGGTTTCTTCAGACCTTGTAATATTAGCCCTGCGATGCAAACCGGTGGTTCGTCCGTTTTTATTTCAGATATATCAAAACGGGTTTCGGCATCAAAAGCACTAAACTCAGGCTTGAGGCGCCAGCCACTGTGCGGTATGACGCCAATCCCACGCCATTTTTGGTCGCAGCTCTCAAAAACCCGATCGATGACAGCCTGGGCAGATTGGTTGCCCTCTTTGGTCACAAGGCGAGTATACCCATTTTCTACTCTGGCGCTGCCTTGTTCGAGCTGGCGAACGGTCATCAGGATTCCTTGGGCAATGTCTAATGGCTCAAACCCAGTGACGACCATTGGAACATGGTACTGGCGAGAAATTGGTAGATACTCCCAATATCCCATTACGGCACAAACATGGCCTGCGGCAAGAAAACCCTGGATCCGATTGTGTGGCGCACCCAGGATGGCGTGCATGGCGGGAGGAACCCTGACGTGTGACACAAGAACGCTAAAGTTGTGAATACCTTGTTTTTGCGCTTGCAGTACACTCATTCCGTTGGCTGGGGCAGTGGTTTCAAATCCAATCGCCAAAAATACAACCTGCTTAGCGGGATTTTGCTTTGCTGTTTCGAGGGCATCCAGGGGGGAGTAAACGACTCTTACATCGCCCCCATTTGCCCGGACCGAAAAGAGATCCTGCCGGCTGCCTGGTACGCGCAGCATATCCCCATAAGAAGTAAAGATCACATCGGGCGAAGATGCGATTGCAATTGCTTTATCGACCAGCTCAAGTGAGGTAACACAAACCGGGCAGCCAGGCCCGTGAACCAGTTCAATCTCAGCCGGCAAGAGCTGGTCCAGCCCATAGCGCATGATGGCGTGTGTTTGGCCTCCGCAAATCTCCATGATAACCCATCTGCGGGTGGTCATGCGGCGGATTTCTGCGATCACGCCCTGGACAAGATGCGAGTCGCGATACTCTTCAATATGTTTCATAGCAGCGCCAACCCTGGGGATAGGGGCAGATTCCTTACCCGAATATGTCGTCGACCGGTTCTTCACTCATCGATACCTGCTTGAGGAGATCGAGTGTTTCTTGGGCTTCGTGTTCGCTTAATATGTTGAGTGCAAAACCAACGTGGATAAGGGCGTAATCTCCTAGTTTTGCGTCAGGAACATATTCTAAGCAGACTTCACGCACCACGCCGCCAAAATCAATTTTGCCCATTTGCATGTTGTTAATTTGGTAGATCTCGATGATTTTCCCGGGAATACCTAAGCACATGTGAACCTCCAGGCACCTATAAATCGAATTTGTTTACACCAATGATTGCTTGCCCAAGCGCAATGCCGCCATCGTTTGTGGGTACTTGTTGATGCGCCAGTACCGTGAAACCGGCCTTGCTCAACTGGCGGGATGTTTGGTTGAGCAAGCGCATATTTTGCCAGACGCCGCCGCTCAGTGCCACCACTGTGATATCAGTCCTGCTTCGTAAGGTTTTGCAGATCTGGCAAACCATGTTGGAAATGCTGTTGTGGAACCGGGCAGAGATGATCGGAACAGGCACCCCGGCCCGGAAGTCATTGATGACCGAGCAAATCAATGGCTTGGGGTCAATTGTACCGGGATTCTGGCCGTTGGGCTCGGCAATTTCGAACGAATATATGCCCGTCTCGTGGTGATCAGCCAGGATTTCAAATTCGATGGCGGCCTGCGCTTCGTAGTTTACTTGTGTGCGGACGCCCACCAATGCGGCTACTGCATCAAAGAGCCTGCCCATGCTGGACGTCAACGGGGTGTTGATTTGGTGCTCAAGCTGAGAGCTTATTATGGCACGCTCGTGGGTGCTTAATTCTTTTACGGCAGGTAATTCGCTGGACCAGTCTAAGCCTGCTCGCCATAGTTGAGCCAGGGCGATCCGATAGGGTTTGCGAATTGCCGTTTCGCCGCCTGGAAGTGGTGCGTAAGTAATGTGATAGGCCCTTTGATAGTTGAACAGGTCGGCAACCAAAAATTCGCCGCCCCAGATATGCCCATCATCGCCATAACCTGTGCCATCAAATGCAACTCCAATTACCGCTTGACGGGGTGGCAGCTTGTGCTCGGTAATGCAGGATGCAATGTGGGCATGATGATGTTGCACGCCAACTAACGGGATATTCTCGCGCTCTGCGCGCTGTAAGGCGTAGCGGGTGGACAGGTAGTTGGGATGAAGGTCGTAGGCAATTGCTTGCGGTCGGATGCGGAATAGTTTCTCGAGGTGCTGAATGCCATCCTCGAAGGATTGTAAAGTTTCGTAATTTTCGAGATCCCCGATGTGGTGACTTAGAAAAGCATAGCCATCGCGGGTGATGCAAAAGGTATTCTTGAGCTCTGCGCCAACGGCTAATATTGGTTTTACTTGTTGGTTTAAATGTATGGGGAATGGCGCATAGCCGCGCGATCTACGTAAGGGAAAAACATGATTTGGTGAAGCCGGCAGCACTCGCATCACCGAATCGTCGCATCGCGTTCGGATTGGGCGGTTGTGCATGAGAAAAGCGTCAGCAATATTTGCCAGGTGTTGCAGCGCGTACTGGTTGTCTGAAGCAATTGGCTCTTCACTTAGATTACCGCTTGTCATGACGAGGGGTGTTGTGTCAAATAATGAGCCGTCTAATGTTGGATTGGCGAAGAGTAAGTAATGGAGCGGCGTATATGGAAGCATCACGCCAAGCGAGTCTTGATAGGGTGCCACACTGTCTGCTATCGATGATCCTGGCCTTCTCTCCAAGATAACAATTGGTCGTTGGCGCGTCTCAAGGAGTTGGCGTTCAGAAGTATTTGTAATGCAATGACTTTCTACGGTCGCCAGATCAGGCAGCATGACCGCGAAAGGCTTATCTACCCGCAGCTTTCGACGCCGCAATTCTGCCACCGCATCCTGGTTGGTGGCGTCGCAGGCCAGGTGAAAGCCCCCCAATCCCTTAATCGCAATAATCTTTCCTTGCCTGAGAAGCTGCTGTGTCTTTCGTAAGGCGGCCTCACCAGTTAACTCAGCAGAGTTAGGTAAATCAGAAGATGGTTGGGCATTTGACCTCTGTGGATAGGTCAGCCAGATGTGGGGTCCGCATTTTGGACAGGCTACTGGCTGGGCATGAAAACGGCGGTCCAGTGGGTCGTGATATTCACGGGCACAATCGGGGCACAAGGGGAATTCTGCCATGGATGTGTTTGGACGATCGTAGGGGATATCTTCAATGATCGTGAAGCGTGGCCCGCAATTGGTGCAATTTATAAAAGGATAATGATAGCGCCGATCCTGGGGATCGAAGAGTTCTCTGAGGCAATCGGGGCAGATGCTGATATCGGGAGAGATGGGTTGAAACACGCCTGGAATTGGGGCGGATTCGATAATGTTGAAGGTCGTGAACTGACCTAGGTCACACGGGGTAACAGATATGTGATCGATATGAGCGAGAGGTGGTGCATCGCTTGAGAGCCATTGGATAAACTCGTCTACGCGTTCGGGCTGACCTTCTATTTGAATATTGACCCCACCCGATGTGTTCTGCACCCAGCCCAACAGGTTGAGTTTTTGGGCCAGGTTATAAACAAAGGGTCGGAAGCCTACTCCTTGTACGATCCCCGTGATATAGATATGCTTGCCGACAATGCTCATGAGAAGTTATGCATCTAATGCTGCGGTCGCAGAGATTCTGCGGCCGTAGTACGGGCTTCTTATGAAATATTGGTGCACAACCAATTTAACCATTCTGCTATCCCCTCACCCGTGCGGCAGGAAACCAGAAAGGTTACCAGTCCTGGGTTCAGCATTTCGACGCCGCGGCGGAAGTAATCCATGTTGAAATCGACATAGGGTAAAAGGTCGATTTTGTTAATCACCAAGGCGTCAACACCGCGATACATTCCGGGATATTTATAGGGCTTATCATCCCCCTCGGGAATGGACGCAATCAGGACACTTTTGTGTGTTCCCAATTGGAAGCTGGCTGGGCATACCAGGTTGCCAACATTTTCGACGATAAGCAGATCCAGTTGGCTCAAATCTAGGCGGGGCAATGCTTCTTGTAACATGACGGCATCTAGATGGCATTCTCCACCTGTGTTGATTTGTACAGCCGCTGCACCGGCCGCAGCAGCCCGATCGGCGTCCAGGCTGGTGGCGATATCCCCGTCAATCACTGCCAGGCGAAGCTGCCCGTTCAATTTGGTGACCGTTTGTTCGACCAGCGATGTTTTTCCGGCGCCCGGCGAAGCCATCAGGTTGATGGAAAAAACCTTTGCTTGGTCCAGGGCAGCCCGATTTTGAACCGCAATTCGGTCGTTAGCGCTAAGAATTTTCTCTACAACCGGGATATGCTGTTTCGTTGTCATTGGTCTATGTCTATGGCCTCGATGAAAAATTCTTCGCCGCTTATGATTTTGATCTGGGTGCTATTGCAGTGTGGGCAGGCAAAATCGCTTTGTTGGGGGTGGTAGGTTTGGTTGCATTCCAGGCATTTTAATTCAACAGGAACGCGTCTAAAGTGCAAGGTTGCGCCTTCGGCAAGTGTATCTTTTGAGACGATATCCCAGTAGAACTGCACAGAATCGTCAATGATCGATGCCAGCTGGCCGATAACTAAATAGAGGTGCGTGACACGTTTGGCGCCGGCCTGTTGAGCATGGCGCAGGGTGATCTCAAGAACGCTTTCGGTAACCGACAACTCGTGCATTTAGACGGCTTTGATGATATGGGTGATGATGTTCGCTCCGCTGCCACCGATATTCTGCGTCATGCCGATTTTCGCATTCTCAACCTGGCTAGGACCGGCTTGGCCCCGCAGCTGTTGCACAACCTCTACTGCTTGATAAATTCCAGTTGCGCCGACCGGATGCCCGCGGGCTTTCAGCCCGCCGCGTGTGGTAATAGGAATACGTCCAGTTGGCAGAATTGCCCCTTCCTGTGCCAGGCGGGGTCCCTGGCCTCTTTCAGCAAACCCACAAGCTTCAAGCGAAAGAGCAGACATGATGGAGAATGCATCGTGCAACTCGAATAGATCAATGTCTTGATGCCCTATTCCCGCCTGCTGGTAAGCTTTTTTAGCAGATTTCTCGGCAGCAGAGAGCCAAAGGGGATCTTTGCGACCATGAACAGATGTGGTATCAGTTGCAGAAGATGACCCGGCAATCTTGATAATGGGCTTGCTTCCAGGATTGAGCATTTCGACAGGAACAAGCAGAAGAGCGGCAGCGCCATCGCCAGTAGGAGATGCGTCTAGCAAGTTGATCGGGTCGGCGATCATCCGAGCGCGCGAATAATCTGCTTCAGTGATCGGCTCGCGCAGGCGTGCAAAGGGGTTGTGCATGGCATTGGCATGTGCGTTGATAGAGAATTGAGCAAAATCAGTATGTTTCCAGCCGTAGAAATGTAGATACCGCTGCATAACCAGTGCATTGATGGCAACGAAGGAGAGCCCTTGTGCAGCTTCGTAGTCGGCATCGGCAGCGGTTGCAAGCCCTTCGGTGGTTTCTGAAGGCAGGGTATCGGTCATTTTCTCGACACCTACAACGATGGCGCTGTCCATTTCTCCTGAGCTGACAGCCATGAAGCCAGACCGCAATGCAGCGGCCCCAGAACTGCAGGCAGATTCGACCTTGAAGGCCTCGATGCCTGGCAATCCGACCCATTCTGCAATCAATGACCCAAGGTTTTCTTGTTTGCTGAGCATGCCCGAGAGCATATTCCCGACAAAAAGCCCGTCTGCTGAAGTGCGTTGGGCATCGTCGAGCGCGGCGAAAATGGCTTCGCCGGCAAGTTCGCGCAGAGATTTTTCCCAGTGTTCGTCCACGGGGGTTTGACCAATCCCAAGTATGGCTATTTCACGCATCGTTTAACCTCTTTGAAGAAAGTTGACTAAGGTTATTTCTAGACTGCTCTCAGAACCTATCAGTTTTACCAGATAAAAGAAACTTCAGCAATACCTGGTTGAATAATTGATGTTTTTCGACGATCACAGCATGCCCGGCGCCAGGAATGATCATGTGCTGCGCGTTTTGAATGCCCTTTGCCAGCACCATTTGGGTGTCGGGCGGCACAGTTGTGTCTTCTTGCCCGGTAATAACCAGGGTAGGAGCCTTGATTTCGGGCAGGCGCTTCTTTACATCAAAAAAGGCAAGGGCCAACATTGCGGCTCGATACCCGCGAGCATCAGCTTGCATGATCTGGGAATAAAAGACCTGCCGCAACTCCTCTTGCTCGGGGTGCGGAAAAACCCTTCGGGCAACAACCTGAGCCTGTGAAGAGAGACCTAATATGCAGACCACCAGAAAACGATAAACAAAATAAGCCCGAACTGCGAAATTCTTGGGGCGCAAAGATGCAAAGGTGTTTACCAGAACAAGCCGGTCGATTTGGTGCGGCCTGTCCAGCGCTATTTGCAGGGCGAGCGCCCCGCCCATCGAGATCCCAACCACGCAGGCTGATACTATCTGTAGTTGTTCGAGCAAGCGGGTGATATCGTTGGTCATTTGTCTGACGCTGTGCAATCCACCAGTATAGGGTGATTGGCCGAAGCCATGCACATCTGGGGCTACAACTCGGAAGCCTGCTTTTACAAGATCGGGGACCTGCAATGCCCAAGACGAGCTAATGGCACCAAGCCCATGAATTAATAGGACGACAGGTTTGGCGGTCTGGTTTTCGTCAATATAATAAATCTTTTGTCTTGAGTTCACTTCTTGTATGGGCATGTGGTATATCACTTTTTATTCGCATAGACATTATATCACAACCAAACCCAGGGACAATTCACCCTTCTGCTAGGGTAGGGGTTCTGGTAAAATCGCACAACATGATGCTCATTCATTCTAAACCCGATTTAACCGTTGTAGGAGGCGGCCTAGCGGGCTGCGAGGCCGCCTGGCAAGCTGCAACTCGAGGCCTGCTCGTTCATATTTATGAGATGCGCCCGCTTGTGTCAACTGGCGCACATACAAGCGATCGCCTGGCCGAGTTGGTATGCTCGAATTCGCTCGGTTCAGACTTGTCTGACCGGGCAGCGGGCGTGCTCAAAAATGAGCTGCGCGGTTTGAATTCTTTGCTTTTGCAATGCGCTAGCGAAACCTCGCTGCCGGCAGGGGGTGCACTGGCGGTGGACCGGGATGCGTTTGCCCAACAGGTTACCGATAAATTGACTGCTCACCCCAACGTGCGCATTATTCGAGAAGAAGTCAGGCTCATTCCGGAAGCCCCTGCGATCATAGCCACGGGACCGTTGACTTCACCCGCATTGGCACAGCAGATCATGGCGCTTGCAGGTCAAGATTATCTTTACTTCTACGATGCGATCGCTCCCATCGTGCTTTATGATTCGATTGATTTTGCCACGGCTTTTCGGGCTTCTCGTTACCAGCGAGGCGAAAACGAAACAGGCGATTACATTAATTGCCCGATGACACAAGATGAGTACGAGCGCTTTGTTAATGCCCTTTTGAGCGCAGAACGGATACCTCTGAAACAGTTTGAGTTACCCCTTGAGCAAGGGGTGAGGGCAGGCGCAGACGAGTTTTTTGAGGGTTGTTTGCCGGTGGAAGTGTTGGCCAAGCGCGGCCGAGATGCCCTTGCGTATGGACCGATGCGTCCGGTGGGCCTGGTAGACCCTCGTACGGGGCGCCGGCCATATGCGGTTGTGCAGCTGCGCCAGGACAACTTGGCCGGCACCCTCTACAACCTGGTTGGATTTCAAACCAACTTGACCTTTCCGGAGCAAGAACGTGTGCTGCGTTTGATTCCAGGCCTGGAGCAGGCCCGGTTTGCGCGGTATGGACAAATGCATCGCAACACATTTATTTATTCGCCCGGGTTACTGTTGCCAACGCTTCAGTTTCGTTCTCGAAGCGATCTGCTTTTTGCCGGGCAGATCATTGGTGTTGAAGGGTATGTTGGAAATATCGGTACGGGATTATTGGCTGGCTGGAATGCAGCCCGTATCTTGCAGGGCAAGCCGCCATTGATCCTTTCGCCAACAATGATGCTGGGGGCTTTGTGCCATTATGTGACCCATGCCAGCGCCAAAGATTTTCAGCCAATGAAAGCTAATTTTGGGATTTTACCACCCTTGGAAGAACAGCAGGCTAAGCGCCCAGGGAAAAAAGAGCGAGGTCAGCTGTATGCGCTGAGGTCTCAAGCGGCTCTCGAAAATTTACTATCAACCGAATAATGCGCATAGCCAAAATCATGCATATTATTAAAAAATATCAAAAAGAGTTCCTCTTTACAACCATAATCATAGCAGCTCTAACAGCAATATTCTGGTTGGTAAAACAACCCTTCCAAATACAGACAGACACATTCAGTGGGGAACGTGCCCTGGAGGATGTTGCTTACCAGCTCTCTCTTGGCCCCCGTACACCCGGCAGCGCTGCCCACGCCGAAGAGGTTGAGTGGATTCAAGATGAGTTAACCCGCAGCGGCTGGGCGGTTGAGCTTCAGGAAACGATAGTCAGCGGGGTGGTGGTCAGGAATATCATTGCTAAACGCGGGCAAGGTGTTCCTTGGATCATTTTAGGGGCTCATTATGATTCGCGTATTGAGGCCGATCAGGATAGTGACCCAAACAGGCGCAAGATGCCTGTGCCGGGGGCAAATGACGGTGCATCGGGCATTGCAGTGCTTTTGGAATTGGCCCGGATCATCCCCGCGGATTTGGATAAGCAAGTCTGGTTGGTGTTTTTTGATGCTGAAGACAATGGCAGTTATGATGGCAGGGGTTGGATTATTGGTTCGAGAGCATTTGTGGACGAATTAACTGGTAAACCAGATGCGGTTGTGATTGTTGACATGATCGGCGATGCAGATCTCAATATTTATAAGGAAAAAAATTCTAACCCAGAATTAACCAATGAAATTTGGGAGATTGCTTCTGGATTGGGGTATGGGCAATTCATACCGGAATATAAATATCGGATGACGGATGACCATACGCCCTTTTTAGAAGCCAATATCGCTGCGATTGATATCATCGACTTTGACTATCCTTATTGGCACACCACCCAAGATACGCTAGATAAAGTGTCTGCCGAAAGCATGCAGGCAATCGGTGATACACTTCTTGCATGGATCCTGCGCTAGAAAACAGTTATAGAAAAATCATCTCTAGATAGTTGGCAAAATAGCAATCCTGTCGTAAACTTTAACCAATGCATGCTGTTGAGAAATTAAAGCAAATCCGTTCAACCTGGCTTGATAATGTCTCCGAGCGCCTCGCACAGGGCGAAGTTGTTCGCGAGAATTTTCTGGGCCAGTTGAATCTTTTTTTTGATCTGCTGTTATCTTCTATTGAAGGTGATGATCCAACGCGAATGGAGCCCTTGCTTACAGAGTGGGCTGATGCATCAACGGGTGTTGAGATCGATCAATTCTATAAGAGTAATTTGCTGCCACTCGTCAATAAGATCTTTGAAACAACCAACCAGGTGGCTAGCAATCACTTGCCCGCAGTTGATGCGATCGAGGTGATTGGTGCATGCTTCTCGGTTTACGTACATGCGGTCCAGCATATTTCATCACAAGAGAAACAGCTCAGCGTAGCGCATACAATAGACAAGCTGGAGCAAGCAAAAACTGCTTTGGGCCGCGTGGAGAAAAGCAAATCTGACTTTATCTCCGTTGCAGCTCATGAGCTAAAAACACCCCTGACGCTTATCGAGGGTTATGCCTCCATGCTCAGCGAGATGCTTCCGAAAGGTGATGGCAATGTTCAGTCGGGCCTCTACCTCAAGGGCATTGCCGATGGCACTCACCGGCTGCGCGAGATCGTTGACGACATGATTGATGTGACGATCATTGATAACAATTTGCTGACTTTGAACTACCAACCAGTGTGGTTGAATCAGACGCTGAGTTTTGTGCGACGGGAATTATTATCTTCGATTGTTCAAAGAAGGATCAATCTGGTTATCAAGCCGTTCCCGGGCAGCGATGAAATGCTCCTGGCAGATGCTGAGCGGTTGTACCAGGCATTCCGAAACGTAATTTCAAATGCAATTAAATATACTCCAGACGGGGGTACGGTCACGGTTGATGGGCGCATGCTTTCGGGCTTTGTAGAAACGACCATCACAGATACGGGAATAGGGATCGAGCCGGAAGACCAGGGCCGGATATTTGAAAAATTTGGCCGCCTGGGAAGCGTGGCACTGCATTCAAGTGGTAAGACAAAGTTTAAAGGTGGTGGACCAGGCCTGGGGCTTCCTATCACGAAAGGTATTATCGAGGCGCATGGAGGCAGTATTTGGGTAGAATCGGATGGGTATGATGAGGCCAAGCTGCCTGGCTCTGTTTTCCATATCCTTTTACCATTTCGGAAACCATCAAGCGATGATAAAGTTGCCAAAATGTTTGATCTATAGGTATCGAATTCTATCTGTCTATGGCTAAAAAAATTCCCGAATCAATTATTCCCACGCACGAGCGCGCATTCCTGGTTGGAGTAGACCTGCGCACACAAGACCATTTGCTTACACTGGATGAATCACTGGCTGAATTAGCGCTTCTTGCAGATACGGCTGGTTTAGACGTGATCGGGCAAGCAACGCAGCGCCTGGATAAACCCTATGTGCAAACCTTGATCGGGCCGGGCAAGATTGAAGAGGTACGAGCGCTGGTTGAAGAACTCAAGGCTGATGTTATCATTTTTGATGACGAGTTATCGCCCAGACATCAAAGAGAATTAGAACGGCTGTTTGGCAAAGATATCAGGATCGTTGATCGCACCGCATTGATCCTGGATATTTTTGCACAACATGCAAATACCAATGAGGGTGCGTTGCAGGTGGAATTGGCACAGTATGAATATCGTTTGCCTCGCCTAACGCGTGCATGGACGCACCTGGCACGTCAGGCCGGCGGCGGAGCGGGAAGATCTGGCAGCGTTGGCGGGGTTGGGCTGCGAGGTCCGGGAGAGACGCAGTTGGAAGTAGACCGGCGCGAAATTCGGCGCCGAATCGTGCATTTACGAGAGCAACTTGATAAGGTGCGTGCGCACCGCAATCAATATCGTGCGCGGCGAAAAAAGTCAATGGTGCCGGTGGTGGCACTGGTGGGATACACCAATGCCGGCAAGTCTACGTTATTAAATCGTATCTCTCGGGCGGACGTTTACGTGGCGGATCAGTTGTTCGCCACCCTGGATCCCACAACCCGCAGGGTTGAGCTGCCGCTTGGGCATCACGCGTTATTTACCGACACGGTTGGCTTTATTCAAAAGTTGCCCACTGCTTTGGTAGCTGCTTTCCGTGCCACTTTGGAAGAAATCGCAGAGGCTGACCTGTTGGTGCACGTTGTTGATATTACACACCCCGAGGCGCAAGCCCAGGCCCAGGCCGTTTATCAAACCCTGGTTGAGATTGAGGCCGATCAGATTCCGGTATTAACTGTGCTCAATAAAATTGATCGCTTGCCGGACCCCGAACAGGCACGCGAAGCCTTAGTTGGTGACGATGGGTCGGTGGCTGTCTCTGCGCTTACTGGTGCAGGTATTGATGAGATGCTTAAAAAAGTATCTCATCAGCTTTTTGAAAATTTCCTTACCATCGATGTGCGGCTGCCATATCAAGAAGGAGCCCTGGTTTCATTATTTCACGAACAAGGCCATGTAGAACGCCTAGAATATATCCAGGGTGGTGTCCATATCCAGGGGCGGATTCCGGGCCGATTATTGGCATACTATCGTCCATACGAAAAGAAGAGTTAGAGGACTGACCATGCTTAAGAGATTGAATACTTTGCTCGATACACTTTCGGAATTCTTAGCACCGCGTAAAGGGTTGGTGCCGCTCATTGGCATTGCCCTGGTTATTATCAATTTTATTCTGCAATTTTTCCCGGGCCTTGGTTGGCTGGTTAGCAGCAATCTCTTTCTGCACTTGGGGGTAATTGTGGGCCTTTTTGGCATCATGTTGGCCTGGGCGTTGTAACCAAAACGGGCGAGGGTTATCTCTCGCCCGTTTTGGTTACAAACAGGTAAAACGCTCTACGCTTTAGGTCCAGCCGTCGCTGCAAGGGCAGCAATCTCAGGAGAATCCTCGAATTTTTTGAAGTTATCAAGGGTGTACACACTTTTTCAGGCGATATCCGACAAGTTATTGTAGCCATCCCGCCGCCTACTACCACCCTCACCCCCAAGAGCTCAAACCAAGCGCGCAAGCCCTCAATCGTGGGGTTGCTCAATCCCGCTTCTACATCTGCTCGAAACTCAAGCATATCTGAGATAACATCTTCATTGAGCTTGGTTTCACTCAGGGCATTTGTCAGCGCATCACGCCGCGCGCAAAGGGCGTTATACCGGGCGTCGACCTCTTCGCTATCCTGTTCTAGCTTCTTGCGTACAATGCCACGCGTGCCCTTGATGGTTTGGGCTATTTCCTCCGCGTCTTCCTCCGCCTGCTTGATAAGCTCAATAATTGCCCCAAGTTCATCTTGCTTGGGTTGCGCCTGGGTAAGCTCTAAGGCTTGCGCCTTCCTTAGATTCTGTTCAAAGGTTGCCGGGTCTTTAATCAGGTTGTAAACATATTCCAAAACCAGCCCATCAAGCAGGGCGGTTTTTACCGGCGGTTCATCACAAGGTGATGAATTTTGATACTTCCGCAAACATCGGTAATTATTGCGCGAGCCAGCCAAGCTATAACCACACTCACAAAAAGCCATGCCGCGCAGAAGAAACGGGTGCTTTGTTTTATGGGCTAATAACCGGGCGTTCTTTGCCCGCTGCTCTTGGGCCGCCTGCCAGGTTTCGCGGCTAATGATTGGTGGTACATCAATCTTTATTTGCTCTGATTCGGGCCGCATACCACCGCGCCCACGGTTGCCTATAAATTTACCATAGCGTAAAACTCCGCAATAGGTTTCAGATTTCAAGATTGTAAAGATACTGGTTGAATCCCATTGACCGGTAAGCCGCTTGCGCTTGGTCTTCCAGCCTTTTGATTCGCTTGGGGTTGGTATCCCCACTTCGGTTAACCGTCGCGATATATCCAATACGCCCAAGTGCCGGCCCGTTTCATCCCCTTCTACGTAAAGCTTATAGATCAACCGCACCACGCCCGCCTCTGGTTCTTTGGGTGTCAATTCCCCATCGGAATAAGTATAGCCGTAAGGGGGTGTGCCACTACCTACCGCTTTACCCTCGCTTGCCTTGCGCCACCGCCCGCGGTTTGTGCGCTCTATAATTTTCTTGTGCTCTGTGCCACCTTGTAAGCCCTTGAAGACAAGCAAGATATCAATATAGCTTTCAATACGCCCCACGTCACGCGAGTACAATTCTAGGCCGCAAGCAAGCCAGGTTTTTACCGCCACTAGCAAGTTAATAAGGTCACGTGACAAGCGGTCAATATCGTAAATCACAACCGCCTCAATTTCACGCCTGGCAATCATCTTTTGGAGCTCACCGCCGCCGGGCCTCTGGCTAATGTCCACCATGCCGCTTACATCATCCTGGAAAACTCCCACTACATCAAAACCAAGTTGCATTGCATAGGTGGTACAAGCTTCAACCTGTGAAGGTAAACTGTACCCGCGCTCTTTCTGTTCATCTGTGCTTACTCGTACATAAACCGCCGCTCTTTTACTCATGTTCTTAATCCTTTCCTTGATTGGTTTGACCGCTCACCATTGCCCACCATGCCATGCGAAGGCCCGTTGTCATGGTGGGCAAGGCGTGAATGGTTAAGCCGTTACTGCCTGGGGTGTGCCATCACTGCCGGCTTGGGGTGTACCATCACTTTTGCCGGGTGTACCATCACTCAGGCCCGATGTACCATCACTCGCAGCGGGCGTACCATCACCACAAAGAGAGAAGACGGCCCGGCCATCGCTCACGCTTACGGTTATACCGGGCAAGGTGAGCATGAGCGCGCCGCCCTCATTCGGTTGTGCCATCACTGGCAATCCCGATTGCTGGCAATAACTCAGGGCACTTGCCAGGATCGAAACCGCTTCTTCTTTCGTGATAGGCTTTTGAGTTTTCTTCATACTCCAATTTCCTTTCGTCTGGTAGTAGACTGAATTTGCCACCATAGCGGGATTGACGGTTTTCCCGTGCTCCCTTGCGCCAGTTCCAAAACTTACCGCGGCGTGTCACTTCCACCCGCCAATCTTGGGCTATGGTGGGGAGCTCTTGGGCGGGGTGCTCTATCCCGCCCGATGTCCGTTTTTTCGGTTGTCATCCTGTGCGGGTGTGAGCACCTCCGCGGCGTAAGATTGCACCTGCTGCTTCTTGTTGGCACTGACCGCGGCGCGAAGCTCTGCCAGTTCTTCAAGGATAGCATCAAGAAGGGCCGGGTCTTCTTCTTCATCCATCAAGGGCCGGGCGGGTGTGCCGGCATCGCGTGCCGCTCCAGGTATAACCACGCCGCCGCGCATCGCTTCACCGGTCTTCTCTTCGAGCAGCGCAGCGCCCCGGATGTGTGCCGCCGTTGCCGCGCTAATCTGCTGCTGTGCTTCATACAACACAGATTCACGCAGGCCCGCGGTAAGCTCCTGGGTGTGTCGCTCAATCTCTTGACGTGCATCACCGTAAGCTTTTTCTACGGCTTTACTAATTTGTTGGGCGTTCTCAATCCTGTTTTTAACTGCTGGATCGGTGAAGTGAAAAGCGTAAATCAAGGTAGCATGGGCCAGGGCCGCGATAATCACCGTTGCAACCAAAACCCAACCAAGTGTAGTAGTATCCTCCACTACTACCAATTGTTGCCCCAAGATGAGCTCACCCGCTGCCATGATGATTGCCCCCGCCAGGCCCACAAGAAAGCCAATTCCGCTAATCGCCCATTGAAGTGTACCTTTCGCCTGGGTGACAAACTGGACAAACCATACCAGCGCGCCCACGTCAAACAAAACAAGAGTCATTGCCTGAAGGATCGTATTATCTGGAATCAACCTTTGCGCTAATAACCAGGTCATCCAGCCCGTAAACGTGATACATGCCGCGGCGAAAATCAAACCGCCAATCTTGCCAACCGTGCCTAAGATATCTTTCATTGCGTTTTATCCTTTCCTTGTGAGGGGTTGAACGTCCAGACGAATACACAAACCAGGGCCAGCATGAGCAGGCCCCCGAAGATAGAAACAGTCAATCCAATAGTGGGCCGCCATTCGCCAATCACTACACCCACCACGCCCGCCGTAACAACCAGGGCCAGGGTGATAAGGCCAATTGACGTTACCAGGATCGTTACCGCGTCAATCTGTTTCATCGTTGCACCTCGCAGTATTGAGCATAGACCCAACCCACCGCGCCGCCCGCTTGCACCTGGACCCAACCGCCGGCCCGATTGGTGACGGTCAAGCGGTCGCCCTCATGTAGCACCTGGAGCACCTGGTAAGCCGTGCCAGGGCCGGCCCGTAGGTTCAGAAAGCCGCCGGGCGTGCCTGTGCTTACTGTGCATCGCTCTGGCGTTGCTGTGGGCTGTGGGGGCTGTGTGGGGGCTGTGGTGGGGGTGGGTGTGTTGGTTGCCATCACCGCCGCCTGTGGGGTGGGGGTGAGCTCTGCCGGCCGCGCCGCCGCTTGGGTCTGAATGGTACAGGCCAGGCCAGCCAGGGCCAGCACCACAAAGGGGAGCGTCTTCAGCCAGGCCAGGGCGCGGCGCTTGAAGAGCATCCAATAGCCGTGCAATATCCAAATCTGCCGTTGGGTAGGCGTCATCTCCTCCCAGATGAGCAGCATTCTACGCCTTCGATACTCTTGCCTCATGTTAGGTGGTACATAAATCTTCATACTTCCTTACCTTTCCGGGCATTCAGCCCAAACAAAAAACCGCTTGCCGAATGCCGGTTAAGCGGTTTTGTTCAGGTTTACCCTATGATAAAATAGGGTTAGCCCGTGGGCCGCTCATTCCGGCTTGATGGGTCAGGGTCGTGGTAGTGCTTCCAACACTTACACGGCCCGCTTTTGGGGGCTAGATGTAATGCCCCGTTGCAAGTGATTATATCATGGTTTAGATTTCTTGCGCCTTAACTCAGGTGCGATTCCTTCTTCTTCCAAGTAAGTCAGCAGCGAAACCCGGCCAATCATCCAGATATCACCGAATTTCTGAGTCTTTACCTTGCCGGCCCGCGCCAGTCGTCTGATATGCTGGATGTTGTACCCGGTTAACTCTGCTGCTTCCTTCGATGTCAGCCAATCGCCCAAAGGTGTCATGCTCATAATTTTACACCTTTCGCCGTGCTTTTGTGCTCTATTTGGTTTGTAAGGTTCTGGTACACCCGCCCGAATCTAACTCTTAAGTTCGGGCGGGTGGTTTGCGCAAACCTTCAATCGGTTTGCATCTGTAGGGCTTCTTCTACTTCCAGCAATCGCCGCGCCTGCTCTGGGTGGTGTGCCTGGAGTTCTGCGAATGTGACCGCCGCGCCCGTCTCAGGATCACAACATAGGCCCGCGGCGCGTGCTTTGCGCCAGGCTTCCAGGGTGTGACCGGTTTGGGGTTCTGCCGGCGCGCGGCGTTCCAAGTCTTCAAGGCGTTTTTTGATGGTTGCCATAGTTGCCTCACATTCTGGATAACGTCTCAAGGGTTTTCTTTTCGAGCAGCGCACCCCGCAGCGCAGGCCAGCGCGCTTCAAACTCTCCAGGATCACCGCCGTTTGTCTGCCAGGCCATGAGGGCTTTTTCCTTGAGCTCACCTTCAGCCTTACCCCGTTCTGCCTGCTCACGGGCTTGGACATTCTGAAGTTGCGCCGTTACCGTCTTGAGCTCATTTTCTGCAAGCTCAATCGCGCGGGCATTGACACCCCTCCAGTTATCCCATTTCTCTTGAAGCGTGGATACTGCCGCCCCGCGGGCGCTTGCCTCTGCAAGCTCTTGCCGTTCGGTTTCGGCGCGGGCGTCGCGTTCGGCGCGCAGCCTGACTAGCTGCTCACCTAATTGCTTCACTTTCTCCCGTGGGTTGTATCCAAGATGCTGGTTTACTACGTTACTATTTGCGTTCATTGCTGTTTATCCTTTCTTCGAGTCTTGTGATTCGCTCTTCGAGCGTTTCTAATTCTCTCCATCGCAGCAGTGACGCGTCGAGCGCCTTTGCTGCCTGGAGTTTTACGGTTTCGGGCGCGTCACCATCGCGAATGGCCCGCATGGTTTCAAAGTTCGATTGCAAGTCACCCACCACGGCCCGCAAAGCATCACGAATTACCGCCGATTCCGCTTGATTAAGCGCCGCTCTGAATGCGGCTAAATCCAGCCATGCGTAGATTGTGCGGGGATTGACACCCACCGCCCGCGCCGCGTCTTCGATTGTGCGGTGGGCAAGCAGCGCAGCAACCGCCCGCGCTTGTTTTCGGGTAAGATTTTCTGAATTTATCTGCATTCCAATTCCTCCAATGTGCGGGCCAACCACGCCCGAAGATCACCGCCCGCAAGGTGATAATCGGTAATATCCTTGACACCTGGGAGCTCTGGCAGTGATACCACCTTCACCCGCCGCGAGAATGCCGCAAGCTTGCGCGCCCCCTTAATGCCTGGGGGGTCATTGTCGTAAACTGCAAAGATCACACCCGGCCAAATAAAGCACTCACCCCATAAGGCCATATCAAGCGCCGCGGCGTCATCTGTGGCACTTCCCAATGTCGCCACCGCTGCCAGGTCGCCCGCGGCTTGATGAAGAAGAAGCGCGTCCAATTCACCCTCACAGAATACAGCCAATCGCCGGCCGCGCAGATCATCACCGCCAAAGATACCCGGTTTGCTACCTTCTACTTTGATGTACTTTGGATCACCTGATAACTGCCGTGTTTTGATGTAATAGAGCTCATTCTCAAAAATACATGGGATGGTAATTCCACGCGCCAACCAAACCTTTTCAGCCATCCCCCACGCGCCGGGCGCGTCATAATACCCGCCTGGGTTGTATCCCAACCGCGCCGCATGGATGGTATCATCACTCAGGCCGCGCCCATGTAGCCAGGCAAGCGCAGCAGCGCCCGCACTGCCCCACAAGAAAGAAGCGCATTGATTGACGTATGCCGCGCCGCGTCCCTGCCAGGGTGCGGGCGGGATAGGATCATCCCGCCTTTGTGGTGTGCTCACCGCGGGCGCGTGGTACACCTGGGGAGCGCCCCCACCCAACCAGGCAAGAGCGCCGCGAAAATCAACCCGCTCCCGTGCCATGACAAAATCAATGGGTGTGTGATACTTGCCATCACCACACCCGCGACAATACCACCGCCAACCCTCCCCGGTTTGCTTCAGGTTGAAACGGTCAACCCCACCACAAAGCGGGCAAGGGCCAATGTACCACCCGCCCGATTTGCGAAGGGTGGAGTCTCTTTCAACCAAAGAGAGAAGATCATAAGAGCGGTTAAGGGTTTGGGCATCCATTCTCAATCCTGTTGTAAGTTGTAAATGGTTGTCATTTCATTGTCATTTTTTACAAGTAAGTTGTATTGTCATCCCCCCTTTTCTTAAGGGGATGACAATATACAATACAACTTACAAGGTCGCTGCTGTAATTTTGCCCTTGTCGGTAAGATCATAGATAGCATCTTCACCTTGTTTGCCACTGTTTACCCGCATGAGATAACCGGAATCAGCCAGGTTATAGACGGCTTGCCGCGCAGTGTTGGGCGTACATATATCCGCGTGACTCATGATGTCTTTCACCGCGGTTTGTCCAGTGCGGGAAAGATAGGATAAAACAAACCTTTGTCCCTTGCCCATTGGCGCGGCTTGGGGTTGGTTCGAGCTTGGGGAAAATCCAACCTTCCAGAAAACCGGGTCAAAGGTAATGACCGCTGAAAATGCCATTGGTTCACCGTCCCGGTTTTTTTCTGTTTTGAAGTGAATATCAGGTGATTTGTCTTGACTTTCCACCTTGATTAGCAGGTCAACCGCGCCCTTAATCGCAGATGTACCGCGATACCCGCCGTTCTTGCCGGCATGGTGAATTAAGATAATCGCTGCTTGATGGAGATCCGCCAGCCGGCGCAGGTTCACAAAAACTGGCTGTATATCCTTGACCGTGTTTTCATCCGCACCTGGTACAACATCCGCGAGGGCGTCAATGATGACAAACCGGGCCGCCGTTTGGTGCATGAGCACGTCAAGCGTGTTCAGATCATCGGGGGAGCGAAAATCAAAAGCCTCGAGGGTTGTATAACTAATCGGGGTTGTATCATCCGCCTGGTATCCGCGCATCACATCACCCAACCGCCGCGCCATTCGCCGCTTACCGCTCTCTTCATCGACAATCAATACAGGGGATTGTTTTGTCTTGAAGGTCAACCAATCCAGCCCGCAAGCAACACAAACGGCTTGAGCCATTGCCGAATAGGTCTTCTTGCTTCCAGGTTCGCCAAACATCACCCCAACACTACCCGCCGAATAAAGCGGTTCAATGATCCAATCTATAGGTGGTTGGGGTTGTAGTGCCTCTGCTGCTGTGTGAAGTGTGAAGCGGTCGCTCTGAGCTCCCGCAACCATCGCGGCAAGGTCACAATCGGGCAAATAATCCTTAATCGCCGCTTTGATTTCCCTTTGCTCATGCTCTGGCAGATCATCAAGCAAACGATTCACCTCTGCCGGGTCCAACTTTGCCAGGATTGCCGGGTAAAGGTCGCTCTTCATTGCTGCCATCCAATCGCCCGATAAGCCGCAAGCTTGATAACATCGGTTGCCCAATTACGGTTATATTGGTATCCTTGATTGTCCAACCGCTCGAAGATGACCGCCTTTGCCACCCGCCAGGGGAAGCCCCAAATAAAGATATACCTTGTTTGGATGTGCTTCACCTGCCGGCCATCCCGCCGGAATAATCGCCCCCGGTATTCGAAGTCAGAGGGTTTCAGATTGAGCGCCCTCTCGTATTGTTTGGTTTTGTGTAGTAAAATTCTATTCACGGTAGCACCTCGCTGCTACCCACCGCCGCCGCCCGTGCCCACGGGCGGTTTTTTTGTGGCGGGGGGATAATCATTCTTGTTTGGATTCGGATGCTTGCGCGCCCTCTGCCGTGCCTGGGTCGCTCTGCTGCTGCTGTTGTGCGGATGTGCGCAGGTCGCGCCCGCGGGCCGCTGCCTGTCGTAAAATCTCAATGATTAAATCGCTTGTGGTGGGGGTTGTGGCGGGCGTTGTCATGCCGTCACCGCCTGGGGGTGTTCTTGGGGCTGGATCGCGGGCGCTTCCTGGGTGAGTAGGCCGCGGCGGGTGAGCTCTTCACGGATGATAAAGCGCGCTTGGTCTGGAATAGCGCGCAGATCACCAACCGCCAAACGTGCCAGGGCGGTATATTCCGCCTGCTCGAATGTGATTTGCATTCTTACTACCATCGTTTCACCTCCAAAAAATAAAAGACGGCGATATCTATCATCGCCGTCTATAATAGCTTGGGGGGTATCACGTGGTAAATATCATCGTATATCATCCCGTATCATGAATTTCCGCCGCCTTTCCTCGTGGGTTGGTATGCCAGCCTCAGGGTAAAATTTCCTTAGTTCACTCAATCTATTTGTAACCGCTTCTGCCGATACCCCCACCTTTGGCGCTATTTCTTTAGCCTTGTGACCATTGCACCACATTTCTACAGCCAATCTATCCCAATAGTGCTCAGGTATCAATTCCCACGGCTTTTCCCGCTCTGCCGGCCCGCCCGTTTGCCCCCCCATCAAGCCGGGCAAATAAGCAGCAGCGCGAGAGTGCGCTAAATCTTGTTGTGTCATCTTGCGGGGGTGCTCAAATGCTCTGATTTTCTCAGTAATTGCTACCCCTATCGCTTCCAGCAATTTAGACTGACCGCGCGAGTATCCCACAACATCACAGTTATTTCCATGCGGGATAATCTTTATTGCTGCTTCCAGGTCAGACCACCCTACATTATAAAAATCGGGTTCGTGTAATGGGATATCAATCCAATAAAAATTGGAGCTTTTATCTGAGACAAGCGTTTCCGCATATATTGGCATAAAATCTAAATCCAGCAACCAATAAAATATATCCTTTGCCGGATCATCCTTGATGCTTATCTCCCATTGCTTGGCAAGCTCCCACCTTCTTAAGTCTATTCTATCCATCGCTTATGCTCCCTTCTGTTTTCCGCCTGGGGAGCGTGTTATAATCTGCTCTGCCAGGCCGCCTATATCGGCTTGGTGATACCGCCGGGATGTCTCAAGCATCGCCGGCGGTTTAATTTTACTCTAGTTTTACCCCTTGATTAGCCACCGCCGCCGCTTCTACATAGCGCAGGGGCATTGCGGGTGAAGACCATCCGCCCGCGTCCATGAGTCTATCAATAGGCGTACCATTGCGCGCCGCCTGGGTTGCCCAATAGTGCCGGCAATCATGGGCGCTCAATCCTTCCACCCCCACGGCACGCCCCAAGTGGCACACCCGCTTAGTGATTGCCCGCTCACTCATGCCCGGCCCGGTCAATGTACCCGCCGCCGCTTTGCCTTGCTGCTTGCTTGCGCTCATACGCCACAAGCCCCCAATCGCGGGCGCGTCCTGCTCGAAGTAAGCGCGGGCCGCTCTCAGGGTGTCAGCGGTGAGCTTGTGGGTTTGGGTCTTGTCTACCTTTGGGCGGTAAAAGGTGAGCTTGCCGGCTTTCAGGTCAAAGTCGGTCACGGTCAACCCGGCCACTTCACCGCACCTTAGGCCATGATCCAGAAGCAAGGCCATAAGCAGGGCATCCCGCCGCCCCTGGGGGGTTTCTGGTTGCGCTTTGAGCGCCGCCGCCTGTTCTGTGGTGAGCACAACCGCCGCCGCCTTCTTGCTACCTTTGCGGGTTGGGAGCTCTGCTTCTTCCCTTTGCCCGTTTATTCGCTTTCCTTCCTTGCGGGAGTATCCTTCCACGGCCCGTATCATGGCATATTCGGCAGTATCTAGCGTGCCAGCCTTGAGCGCCAGTTTTGCATAAGTTTTGACCGTGCTCAAGCGCACATTGACCGATGAAACCGCGAAACCTTGCCCCAATTGCCAGCGGGCGAAACCTTCAACCAATCCCCACGTGATACCGCGCCATGCCTCAGGGTTATTTGCCAGGTCGCCAGGTGTCAGGCCGGCCGCGGTCAAGAAATCAGCGAAGCGGGCAAGGTCGCCATCTTGCCGGGTAATGGTATTCGCCGCCTTGCGTGCTCTGTAATCCTGGAAGACATAGCGCGCCGCGGCTTGGTTCGCTGCTTGCCCGGCTTGGACCAGGGTATCACTTGAAGGGCGGGTTATAAGGTCGGTTGTCATGGGTTGCGCTCACTTTCTGTTATGGTTCTTATTTCTATAAATAATAAGTACCTATATTTTACTCAAAACAGAGGGGATGTCAAGTTAAAAAGCAAACCGGGCGGATCACTCCGCCCGATCATTTGCTACACTTCAAGCGCCACTTGTGCAACCCTGATTGATTGCCCGAAAAGGGCGCTTGCTAGGTCAATCGGGTTAGATGTGAGGGCCAGCCTCCAACATGACTTTAAGCTCTTCACCTGTGTACACGTCTTCGAATTTTTTGAAGTTATCCACGAAGCGAGATGCCAGGCTGCGATAGCGGTTGGTGTAAGCCTCTTCACTGGGCCAGGATGATGCCGGATACAACACGCTTTCGGGGATGTTCGGGCAAGTCTTGGGTACCATGAAACCAAACACAGGGTCGGTATAATACTCAACATTGTCAAGTGCTCCTTCGAGCGCAGCGTTGAGTAAATCGCGGGTGTAGCGAATGCTGATACGCTTTCCCACGCCATATGGGCCGCCCACCCAGCCCGTGTTTACCAACCAACATTTCACATCAAAGCGCATGATCTTGCTCTTCAGCAGCTTGGCATAATAGGATGGATTATGCACCATGAAAGGTGCCCCAAAGCAGGCGCTGAATGTGATTTCTGGATCTTTGCCTACGCCAAGCTCTGTGCCACCAACTTTGGCCGTATAACCAGAGATGAAGTGATATAAAGCCTGGTCGGGGGTTAATCGGGCGATGGGCGGCATGACGCCAGATGCATCGCAGGTCAGGAAGATGATGTTTTTGGGGTGCCCGGCCATCTTTTCGGGAATAGCATTACCGATGAAGTTTAACGGATATGATGCACGGGTGTTTTCTGTCATCGATGCATCATTCAAATCGATCTGCCGGGTAACAGGATCTGAGACAACGTTTTCGAGGATCGTGCCAAAACGCCTGGTACAGGCGTAAATTTCGGGTTCGGCGGTAGGAGAAAGCCCGATGACTTTGGCATAGCAACCATCTTCAAAATTGAAAATGCCTTCATTGCTCCAACCGTGCTCGTCATCACCGATCAGGCCGCGCCTGGGGTCGGCGGAAAGTGAAGTCTTGCCCGTTCCAGACAGCCCAAAGAACAAAGCAGAATCGCCTTGTTTGCCAACATTGGCAGAACAATGCATCGTCATGATACCGTTCAGAGGCAGCAAGTAATTGAGCAGCGTAAAGACAGATTTTTTGATTTCACCAGCGTAGCCGGTATTCCCGATGATACATAGCTTTTGCTGGAAGTTGAGCGCAATCACCGTATTGGACGGCGTCCCATCGATTTGGGGCGAAGCCTGAAAAGATGGTGCGCAGATTACAGTAAACCCAGGAATGAATTGTTGATATTCTTCAGTTGTCGGGGGCTTGACAAACATGTTCCGGGCAAACAAGCTGTGCCAGGCATATTCTGTAATGATGCGAACCGGCAAGCGAAACTTGGGGTCAGACCCACCATAACAATCCTGTACAAATAAATCGCGCCCCTGCAAGTAAGCTAACATCCGACCAAAAACCCCATCAAACTTCTCGGGGGCCATTGGGCGGTTATACTGGCCCCACCAGACATTGCCTGCCGTAGATGGCTCGCGCACGATAAATTTGTCGTTTGCGGCGCGCGCGGTATGTTTGCCGGTATTCACAACTACGGGGCCAAATTGTGAGAGTGTGCCCTCAGAGCGGAAGATCATCTCTTCATACAGGGCTTCGGTGGGCAAATTCCAATAGACCTTGCGCAGGTTCGTCAGCCCTAAGTTTTCAAGTCCATAATTGCTTTTTACAAGTTCTGCCTGATCTTCGGCAGGGGTTTTGATGCTTAGCACGTTGGTCATAACCAATCCCTCACGACTCTCCGATCGCCGATAGTGATTTCATTAGGTGACTCAGGATCCAACACCCACTTAATCCGTTCGATCCCTTCTTTCACATCTTTCACGCCGCCTGCAAAACTTAAGCGGAGATGGCCTTCCATGCCAAACTCTTTCCCGGGCACAGTCACGACCAATGCTTTTTTTAGGATGAAGCGCGAAAGTTCTACCGAATTTTGTGCAATTGTAGAAGGAACGTAAGCGCGAAAATCTGGTAGACAGTAGAACGCGCCTTGAGGGGGAATGAGCTTTACACCATTGAAGGATCGCAATTCCTGAACAGCCACGGTACGGTTGTTCTCAAATGTTTGGCGTAAACTCTCAACAATACCTTGCGATCCGGTCAGGGCACCTTCGGCACCAGCCTGTACGACACCAGATGTACAGGATGTTATTTGTCCCTGCACGTTGCTCATGATCTTGACCAATTCTCGATTTGCAACAACCCAGCCAACTCGAAAGCCCGTCATACCATAAGTCTTGGATACACCATTGACTGCAATGATCATCGAGCTATCAACATCGCGCTTTGTATAGTTATAGGCTGGTTCCCATTTGTTGTCATCGAAAACAAGCTTGTGATAGATATCATCCATGATCAAGTAGATGCCCTTGTTTTCACAGAAATCTACGATTTGTGAGAGGAATTCACTTGAAAGCATGGCGCCGGACGGGTTGTTTGGGCTGTTAACAATGATCGCCCGGGTTTTCGAACTGACAGCGCGCTCGATATCTTCTAAACGCGGATGGAATGTACCTTCGGGCGGCGAAACTACCACCGGCACACCATGAACCATCTTGATCATTTCAGGGTAGCTCACCCAATAAGGGGCCAGGATAATTACCTCATCTTGATGATCCAGGATGCTGTATAGAATATTGAAGAGCGATTGCTTGGCGCCTGCAGAGACAATAACATTGGCTGGTGAAACTTCGCGCTTGTAATTCTCTTGTGTATAGGCAACGACTGCTTTCTTGAATGACGGAATCCCATCGGGCGGAGTATATTTGACATCCCCAGCTGTCAACTTGGAGCTCGCACTTAAGACTGCCGAAAGAGGAGTTTTATTTTTGGGCTCGCCAATGCCCATATTGATGACGGGTTCGCCTTTTTCTCGCAAAAGCCGAGCTTCTTCGTTAAGGGCGAGCGTGGGTGATTCGGCAATTGCCCCCGCGAGTTTACTTATTCTCATAAGACGGTTTTCTCCTCAATTGTGTGAACGTGAATGCCAGGCATAAAATGCCTGGCGTTGGGAAGATGGTTATTTAAGCCAGTGTATCCCGATTTAAGTGCAAAGTCAATGTGACTTTCATCGGGTGGAGAACTGTTTAATGGCAGTCTTGATGGAGATATTTTAAACCTGTACCAGTATTGAACAGCACAATCTTCTCGTGAGGTTTGATCCATTTACTTTCGACGAGCTTAATCAACCCAGCCAGCGTGGCAGCGCCTTCTGGCGCCGCGAAGATCCCCTCTAGATATGCAAGCTGTTGTTGGGCAGCGAGAATTTCATCATCCGATACCGCTATGGCGGTGCCATGACTTTCGTTGAGCGCTTTGAGGATCAATTGATCTGCAAAACTCTTGGGAACCCGTAAACCAGAGGCGGCTGTATGGGCATTGGTCCAGAAATCACAAAATGGTTGGCCGGCATCGAAGGCTTTTACTACTGGGGCACATCCATCAGCCTGGACGGCAACCATGCGTGGACGCGCCTGTTCTTCGAGCCAGCCCAAAGCATCCATTTCTGCGAACGCTTTCCACATGGCTACCAGGCCGGTTCCGCCGCCTGTAGGATATACAATCACATCAGGCAACTTCCAGCCAAAAGCCTCGGCCAGTTCATAGGCCATGGTTTTCTTGCCTTCGGCACGATAGGGCTCTTTAAAGGTCGAAACATCGAACCAACCCTCGCGGCGCGCTTTTTCGCCTGCCATGCCTGCCGCTTCACTGATCAACCCGTCAATCAGGATCACGGTAGCCCCAGCGATACGGCTCTCTTCAATGTTTGCTAGGGGTGTATCTTTGGGCATAAAGATATGAGCTTGCAAGCCGCCCCGAGCCGCGTAAGCAGCCATCGCGCCTCCGGCATTGCCGGCAGTAGGAATGATCACGCGCTTCACCCCGAGCTCCTTGGCTTTGGATATTGCTGCAGATAGACCACGCGCCTTGAATGTCCCAGTTGGGTTTAGGCTCTCGTCTTTTACATAGAGACTGGACAACCCAAGCTTTGAACCCAGGCGCGGCACCGGTAACAGTGGCGTATCCCCTTCGCCTAGATACAGGATATGCAAAGGATCTAAAACCGGCAAAAGCTCGCGCCAACGCCACATACCTGCCACGCGAGTGCGGAACTCATCTCGATCCAGTTGTTGGCGCGCCGAGATCAGATCATATAGCGCAACCAGCGGTGCCTGGCAAGCCGGGCAGAAAGTTTGTATCACGTGCACATCGAAACGCTGCCCACAGCCCGAGCATTCTAGATGAGTTAAATATGACACAGGACCTAATCCACTTTGGGCAAAAAGGCTTGAACACGAAGCCAGAGCTCACGAATATTGATTGGCTTAGACATATATAAGTCGCAGCCGGCTTCTAACGCTTTTTCAGCATCTCCTTTAAGTGCATTGGCCGTTATCGCAATGATTGGCACATACAACATTCCACCCACGCTGGTATCACGCAAGCGGCGTGCCACCTCGTAGCCATCAATATCAGGTAAATTGATATCCAATAGAATAACATTAGGTCGTTGTTCTTCAGCTACTTTAAGGCCCTCAAGACCGGTTGCAGCCGCCAAGAACTTATACCCCTTTGCTTCCATGGCCCGTTGCACCAATTGCATATTATCGGGGTTGTCCTCTATGTAAAGAACTTTATAAGGCATCTAGGACTCTCCTTTGCGTGTTGCCTTTTGCTCAATCACTTCAACCACCTGGTTGACAAAATCACGTGCTGGCATCGAGCCTTTCTGATATATAGCCTCTGTTTGTCCCTTCAGGCGGTGAAGCTCTTCCTCAGTAATGTCCTTAGCGCTTACCACAATGACGGGAATCCCTTTAGTGCGCGGATCCATTTTGAGTTCCTCGAGAACTCCAAAACCATCCATGTTTGGCATGGTCAGGTCCAGCAATATCAAATCTGGTCTTCGTTGTCGTGCTTGTGATAGTCCATCCCATCCATCTCCGGCATCGAATACCCGATATTGTTTTCGGCTTTCAAGAAAACGGCGGATGAGCAGCACATCATTTGGGTTGTCGTCGATAACAAGAACGCTTGTCGTTCGCTCGTCTAATCGCTCGAGGGCAGCATGCAAGCCTTCGCGGAGTTCAGGTTGGTCTTTCTTTTGTGTTAGTCGCAGGTCAACTGCTACTTGATCACCGAGAACATGCTTTTCCACTGGAAAAGTGTGGCCAGTACAGTTTACCACAACCAGTTCGCTTTGCTTTATTTGATTCTGGCTGATGAGTTTTTCTAAGCCAGCAAATGCTACCGCGGTGGCTGGTTCTACGGCCAACCCGTCAGCTTTTGCTATATTACGCATCGATGCAAAGGCATCTGTATCCGAAACGCTTTCCATGGTCCCACCGTATTTCTGAATTAAATGCCATAGATAGGTGTATGTAGGCCCAGGGTCGCCAGTGGATAGAATCGCAATACGAGTTTCGGGGATGACCGGGGTAACGACATCTTGGCCGGCCCTGAAAGCCTTCACCATTGGCGCACACCCTTCGGCCTGGATAACCCCAAGGGCAGGAATGCGGTCAATTAAGCCCAGGTCGTACAACTCTTTAAAGCCATGATAAACGCCCAGCGGCCCCAGGCCACCGCTAACAGATTGGATATACCAATCAGGAGAACGCCAATGCAACTGCTCGACTATCTCATAAGCAATTGTTTTCATTGATTCGCGTGCGGGTAAGCTGCGGGCGCCACGATCTAACAACAAATTACGGCGCAGTGCAAATTCAGCCGCAACTTGTTTGGCCTGATCATAGGTTCCGCTGACTTTAATGACCTCGGCCCCAAACAGCGCCACCTCGCGGATTTTCTCCGCGGGGACCATGCTGGTCATAAATACCCAAAGTTTTATACCGGCCTGGGCACAGGCTGCTGCATAAGCTACCGCGGCATTGCCTGTAGATGCTATCACAACCTCCTGGATGCCCTCCTCTAGCATTGCAGCCACAGAGATCGCCGCCTGACGATCTTTGAAAGAGTTTGTGGGCCCAGGCCGTTCATCCTTGATATACAATTGATCGCACTGCAACCCTTGGGCATATCTGGTTGACAATCTTAGAGGAGTGCCTCCGATTGAATTAAAGTCAACATTCACTGGGCGCTCTACCGGAAGTACCTCGCGATAACGCCAAATATTAAAGGGCCGGCCCGTAAACCCGCTCAGCAATTCACGTTTAAATGCCGAATAGTCGTAATGAGCTTCTACCCAACTTGATTTGCACTTTGTGCAAATCGTAGGGAGAAGCGGTTTGTACGCTTGCTCATTACCGCAGCTAACACACCTTAAAAAGAGTGGCTTCGACATATTCGGACCTAATTAATGGCCGTCGGATTGGGCTCTACCGGTAACTCTAAATAGAAGATCGATCCTTCTCCGGGAGTGCCTGTGCTTTCGGCCCATAACTTACCGCCATGCATCTCAACCAGGCGTCTGCTGATTGGTAAACCTAAACCAGTTCCGCCCACTTTGCGCGTGGTAGTTGTGTCAACTTGTGTAAAGGCCTCAAATACAGACTCTAGTTGATTAGGGGGAATACCTAAGCCTGTGTCGCTTACAGCAATACGGATGACCTGCGTAGTTTTCTCAACAGACAGCGTTACGCCACCCGTCTCTGTAAACTTTACCGCATTCCCAACCAAATTAATGATGATTTGACGCAGGCGGAACATGTCGGCCGTCACAAATAGGGTATGATCAGGAACTGCTTCGAGGGTCAGATAAAGGGATTTGTCGCGCGCCAGCGAACCCATCGATTCTAAGACCTCTTGGAGTAGTTCCATCAGGTCGAACTCTTCCATACTCAAGTTCATACGCCCAGCTTCAATCTTGGCCATATCCAAAACATCGCTGATCAGCTTCAGTAGATGTTGGCCATTCTTTTCAACCAGCTTTAGATCAGAAACCATTTCGGGCGTAAGAGGTCCATCAATTTCTTCAAGAATTACCTGAGTAAATCCCAGGATTGAGTTGAGCGGTGTGCGCAGCTCGTGGCTCATATTTGCCAGGAAAGATGTCTTCAAGTGGTCTAATTCTCGTAAGCGTTCAACGGCCGCCATCTGTTCAGCATAAAGCTCGGCATTTCGTAAGGCAACCGCAACTTGCGCTGCAAGTGTGGTATAGATCCTTACGTCGTCTTGTGAAAAGCGATTTGGCAAGTTTGATACCACATTAAAGATGCCCTTTAGCTCATCTGCCACAATCATTGGGACTGCCATCTCGCTGCGCTCTTCAGGCAAAAAGGGTGACCGTACGAAATCAGGCTGTGTTTGTGTGTCGTCGATAATGATGACTTGTTTTTCCCTGGCGGCAGAAGTTACCGCTGATTGTTCCTGGTCGAGCCACAAACTGATGCCTTCGCCGATCATCCTCTGACCGATCTTACCGGAGCCGGCTTTCAGTACAAGCATATCGCCCTCAAGCAAAAAAACTTGAGCATGATATAAGCTAAAGCTGTACTTTGTTAAATCAACCACTGATTGCAGCAATGTTTGGGGGTCGAGGATGGTTGCTGCGGCGGTACTAACTCGGGCAACCGTTTCCAATTCGGCGGCACGCCGATCGAGTTGTTGGCGAGCCTTTTCGGTTTCCTCCAATAAGCGCAAAGCCTCAAGATGCAGGCTTAATCGTTCTGCAACGGCAGTGGTAAGGGTTTTGGCTTCATCATCGGCCCTTTCGACCGTCAATTGCCCGATGGGTTCGTTGCGGATCCTGATCCACTGCGTCAAGGCAGGTTTTTCAATTAAACTATCATCTTGGGTTGGAATGTTACCAACATCTAGCGGCGTAACCAAATTGCCATCGTATGTATAACCCTCTGGCAGCGTGGTTGTTGTCTCAACGTAATGCTGCCAGCCTTCGCGCGTCAGGCGTCGAAGCGCTTGTTCAGCGTCGCGCCGATACTGCTCTGCCTGGCTGAGCAGGCGTAGGTTCTCTATATGCTGTACAATTTGCTTGGCCACCGTGATGACAACTTGGGTTTCTTGCTCAGACCAGGTTATCAGCGAGCTTCGTTCTAGTTGCAGCGAACCAATCAACTGATCACCTGCGAGAAGGGGGGTGGCAAGCAGCACATTGGTCCCCTTAGAAGTTATCTGGGTATCAGGGGCAATCGGTAAGGGCATGGCCAGGGGGCCAATATCATCCAGGTTATAGCAATACCCAATACGCTCACCGCGATCAATCGAATTTAGATAATCTTCCCAGCCAAGTTGATCCTGGCCGGCTCCACCCTCAACATCGAGCTCAGGCGCAGGTTCAGGATTCGCATGGCTGTCGTGCGGATCTTCGTCGCCATTTAGAAATGGGGCGGACTCGACCGGGTCTGGTACCGGAGGAAATGCATCAGAGACAGTTTTTTCAAGCCGGTTAAGATACTGTTTTCGCTTTGACATAGGCACTTATTTCTTTAGCCAGCAAACGATATTGTTGCACCGCACGTGTTCCTGGTGCATGAAGCGTAATGGGAATACCCATCAGTTGACTCTCGCGAATTTTTGTATCAAATCCAATCACGGTTTGCAACAAAGCCGCCGCATATTTTTCTTTCATATACGTGAAAACCCGGTTGTGCAGGCTGCCACGCTTATCAAACATTGTAACAAGCAAACGATACCGTAAATCTCGATTGCCCTTTGTCCGCACAGATTCGATTGTATGAAAAACACCTTCAAGCGCTTGTAATGAGTAATATTCGCAATGGATGGGGATAATGGCTAGCATAGCACTCATCAAAGCACTGATTGTCAGAGCGCTTAGCGAAGGAGGGCAGTCAATTAGGATATAATCGTATAGGGTATCCTGGTAGAGCTGCTCCAGGCCTTGTTTCAGCAGGTGTTCGTGATTAGACCGCAAGTGTAAAAATCTGTTTGCCGTAGCAACATCTATGTTTGAGGGTATCAGATCCATAGCCGGCAAGGCCGTTTTCAAGATTAAGTCTGCCAACACATCGTTTCCTAACAAAGCATTCGCTATGGATGGGTTGGACTTATTGGGCGTTAGGCCTAAACCAGCCGTCAGATTTGCAGATGGGTCCATATCAATAAGCAACGTGCGCTGGCCCATATCCGCCAGGCAAGCACCTAGCGCCAGGGCGGTAGTGGTTTTGGCTACCCCGCCTTTCTGGTGGCAAATCGCAATGACGTAAGGCTTACTCATGCTGATTTATTGCTGATCTACGTTATCTGCCTGGTTGGTGGGCGTTACTCGAAGCTGAACACTGGCTCGCTTAGATCCCAAGGCTCGTCCCAGTTCTCGAATGGCCACCTGTAAAGCACTATCGACTGTGGTTGTGCTTTGAATTTTCTGGCTAATTGTGTTCACCATGGCCTCATAGCCGGCTCGTAATTGAGTCTGGCTGAAGATTCTGGCATTTTCAATCGCAATGGCAATTTGGCTGGCCACTGAAACGAGAAGGTCTCGTTCGAGGTCTCGATATGCGCCGGGGGTGGTTAAGCTCTGAACTACAATGGCACCCAGAACCTCTGTGCCATAAGTGATTGGAACACCTAGCCAAGAAAATGCAGACTTCTCAGCGGGTGTAGGTTCAAGCCCCAAGGATTCAAGGTGCTCAGGCAGGTTTTCACTAAGCAAGAGAGGCTCTCGCGTTCGAATAACGAAATCGATCATCCCATGCATTAATTTGCGAGGAGGAATATTCACCCGAACCGACTTATTGTAAGCGATTGGGAACTCTAGTTCTTCTTTCTGCGGATCATATAACGCGATGCAGAAATTACCTGTATCCATCAGAAGGGCAGAATACTGGTATGCCATTTCAACTACCGATGTAACGTCCAATGATGCCGCCAGAGCCCGTCCCATTTCGTTCAAGACGGCCAGGTTTTCGGTTCTGCGCTGCGTTTGCTCATATTGGCGGGCATTCTGCAGCGCTACTGCAATTTGCGAAGCCAGAGTGGTTTGAATGTTCAAAGTTTCATCGGTGAAGTGGTTCACTTCTGAAGATTGAACATCCAGCACACCTAGCACATTCTCGCCAACTACCATTGGAACAGCTAACTCCGAGCGCGTGTTCGGCAACAGTTCGTTAGGAAGAAAGCCTGGATCAGCTCGGACATCGTTCACGATAATACCTTCTCGACTGCGAGCTGCGCGCGCAACCAGTGATTTTTCAGCGCTCAACGGAATGCGCCAGCCCTTGGCAACCATAATCCTACCAACCTCGCCGGCCCCTGCTACCAGGAACAGATCATTGGCGTTGCGATCTACCAGGTAAACATGGGCATGGTAGAGATCAAAGCTTTCCTTGGTCAAATCTACCACCGATTGCAGGAGTTTCTCAGGGTCTAATTCTGCAGTTGTGGCCATGCTGACTTGAGCAACAATTTGTAGTTCGCGCGCTCGCTGTGCTAAAACAACCTCTGATTGTTTCCGCTTTACAACTGCCGCTGCCTGATCAATCAAGTTTTCGATCTGACGAATTTCGTCAGCTTGCATCTGTAATGTGGAGTTTGATGTAGCGACAAGTAAACCTATCCATTCTTGACCAGCAATCATGGGGAAGACAACCTTACTGCCTGAAATGCCCGGATCTTGATCGCTCGTTACTCCTTGCATCAAAGATGGCTTGTCCCTTGTAATTTGGGCTATGTAAGGTAGTTCATCCAGTGGGTACTGGGCTCCATCCTGAGCGCTCGACAGATCGCCATTCTTTTCCCAAGTCCCCATCACAATACCTGTCTCTGGGATATTGGTTCCCCAAGGCCGGTTAAATAACAGGATATGCCCGCTCTCAAAATTGCGTAAACTTGTCGCTTCGACAACTGCCCGCAGCACATCGCTAACTGTTTCTGCATGAACAATCTGCTCGCCGCCAGCGTAAAGGCTTTCTGTCATTGATAGAGCTTTTTGGGTTTGTTCAAACAGCCGGATACTTTCCAGGTGAGCGCTCAGGCTGTCTGATATTTCTGCCAATAGTTCTTCGTCATCCGGGCTTAGATCGGCGTCCACAACACTTAATTCGCCTATCTTCTCTCCTAACACTGTGAGCGTTTTAACAGAGCGGGGCTCGCTTCCACCCTCCGCTTGCAAATCGCTGATCTTTTCGTGATCATACAGATACCCAAGGCTAGACTGCGATTGGCTTGATAAGTAGCCTTGCCAGCCCTCGCGCGTCATACGGCGCGCTGCCGCTTCAGCACGAGCGCGATACTGGTCTGCCTGAGCCAATAATCGAATATTTTCTAATTGCTGGGCCACTTGCTTCGCCACACTATTGGCAATGGATACCTCTTCGTTTGTCCACTCTCTCTCGGCTTGAAAACGAAATTCACCAATGGATTCGCCAGAAACTTGAATTGGGATGTTTAAGCCAGGCTCTTGCCCAGTGAGATCGGGTGCTGTATCGTTTCCTGCTTTTGATGAGGACGAAAGTTGACCATGCTCGTAAACATAATTGATGCGCTCACTGCGTTCAATGCCATCCAAGAAATCGCTCCAGCCGGTGCGAGCTAGCTGGCGTGAGCGGGCTTCAACCTCAAGCCGGGTTTCTTCCATGCGGGCGATTAGCGTATTGTTCTCAATCGCAATGGCAATTTGTCCAGCCAGGGTTTCAATTGCAGGCAACACAAATGCCGAGAGGCCTCCTACTTGAGAACTTTGCAAGTCAATCACGCCAACCAATTTGTCTCCAACCAAAAGGGGGATGGATGTTTCTGATTTCGTCTCAGGCAAGAGAGGGTTTGGGCGGAAGATTGGACTGATACCCGTTTCTTCAACCTGCACCGTGCGCTTTTCCAAAGCGGCAGTACCGTTAATAGATCCCAGGGTGAGTTGTAGCCGGTGGCCACGAGCAAATAACTGGGCCCCGATATCGCCGCTGCCAGCCCGTAGCACCAAGAAGCGTTGCGATTCGTCTAACAGATAGATCTGCGTATAATACAAATCAAATCGCTGCCGAATTGATTCGACAGCCTCTTTCAGCATTGCTTCCAACTCGTGCACCCGCGAAATCTTATGGCTGACTTCGGAAGCCAGGCTCAATGCCCGAAGGCTTTCAGCAAGTGCCTGGTTACTTTCTCCTAACGCCTGATTGGCCTCGATCTGTTGTTGTTCGCTTTTGACGGCACGATGCAAGGTGGATTGCAGGCTGTTAAAGGCCAGGTTGAGAAGAACAGTTGTGATCGCCAGAGCCACACCATACGTGAGGAAAGTAGGCCATCCGGCCCGAAATGGATCTGGGGATGTTAAGCCTCTCATTTCCAACTGGAGCATCACAAACATGGCCACAATGCTCATTATCAAGAAAATAACCGCGCTCCGCCCGCTGCTCAACAAACCTGCCATGATCACGACGATCAAATAAAAGGCGGTCAAACCATTCAGAATGCTGCCGTCAAAATAGATCAGGGCTGTGGTGACCAGGAAAAGTATCAGCGCTATCAAAGTGCCTGTTGTCCTAACAAAGCCGCGCTGCAATAAATAGCGCAAAATTAACATAGAGAATGCAACCACCAAACCCATGCTGATTTCAAGTGCACCGATCGTATTCGTGAAGTATAAAATGACCACAAAGGCTACCGTTGCAATGAACAAAGTGATCAGAACGGGATGGATCAGGCCCGCAAGGCGAGTCTTTTCTTCGTCGCCATCAAAAACTGGAGAAACGAATATACTTCGAATGCGTGCAATCATTGCTGTATCTCCTGAGGCTCTTGATCATTTGCAACAAAGGTTTGGTACCCTAAGGTTACATCAGCGCGGCGAACTCTCAGGCTGCGTCCCAACTCACTCAATGCAATCTCTAGTACTTCCTCTACTGACGCGGCGCTTTGAATTTGTTGGCCTATGCTGCTGATGATTCCCTCGCGCTCGGCGACACGTTGAACATCGATGTAAGCACGAGCATTTTGCACGGCAACGGCTGTTTGATCGGCCAGCGAGCGAAGTAGCGAGACATCATCCTCGGAAAATGCACCAATATGATTGTCTTGAACATCGAGCACTCCTAGTACGTTATCGCCGATGGCGATTGGAACTGCCAGTTCCGTTTTTGTTTCTGGCAGCATAGGGTTGAACAGCCAACCTGGGTCTTTTGAAACATCTGCTATCAACAAGGGCGCATTTGTTGCCGCTGAGCGTCCAACAACGCCTCGCCCGGCTGGGATCTTGTGCTCGCGAGCTAACATGGCCCGGCCTGCATCACCAGATCCCCAGGCCAATACTAGATCAGTCCTAGCATCGTTAAACAAGTAGATATGGACGTGATAGTAGTTGAATGCTTGTTGAATTTGTTCCACCACTGCCCGTGTTAATTGACGCGGGTCAAGAATTGTCGAAAGCCGCCGGCTGACTTCTACGCTTGCTTGCACAGCACGCGTGCGATCCGAGATGCGTTGTTCCAGATTGGTAACAAGATCGCTGATTTGGTCGGCCATGCTATTGAATGCTTGCCCTACAACGCCAATTTCATCGTTCGAAACCACTTTAGCTCGAACTGACAGATCACCAGCGCCTAGCGCCTGAGCCGTGTCGGCCAAACGGCGTAATGGTCGTGATAGCCGGCGGCCAACGAAAGGTGCTGCGGCAGCCGAAAGCGCAATCGCAACGACTCCAATGATACCTAGCAGAAGCAGTGTTTGAGCCAGGTTTCCATAGCTTTCTTGCCAGGGTAAAACGACAATGGAACGCCAATTGGTTTGTCCAATCTCATGACTGCTGGCTGTCACGGAGGTACCATCCAGATCTACCGTATTTATAATATTTCCATCGGGCGCAGATAAAACCGCACCCAGGTCAGTTTCTACAATATTGATAGATTCCAAAACCAGGCTGGTATTGCGGTGTGCAATCAAAATATTATTCTGGTCGACAAGATAAACAGATCCATTCTCCCCGACCATTAGATCAGATACGATTGTCCAGATTGCACTCATATCCAACCTGGCCGCAATAACGCCCGTAGAAGTTCCTCTTGGCGTAAGTAGCGGTACGGCAACAATCGCATAGGGTTTGTGTTGTGGAGATAGATACAGGTTACTTAAATACCTTTGACCAGAGCTGGCATTGGCAAACCAGGCGGATTGCTTTGCAGTAAATAGGTTTGCTAAAATGACCTCATCTTGTGTAAATGAACCTACCACAATGCCGTCTAAATTGAACACAGCTAGCTCAAGCCATACAGGATTCCCCGACTGCGCAAAAGACTGCAATGCTTCAACGATTCTCTCTGGATTTCCAAGGGCCGCTACGCCTAATGCATCAAGACGATTCTGTTGATCAGTTACGAAGCCATCAATTTCTGCATCAGCTTGACTCGCGATAGCTTGCAAATAAGGAGTCTGGCGCTCTACCTCGTTAAGATAAGTCAATATTCCTACAGCAATGCCAATCCCCAGGATAATGATACCGGTTAAAAGTATAATGCCGATTGTAAAACGCCTGGTAAGAGAGATAAATCGCGCCGATTTAGGTAAGGTTGTCATATGCGGGTTCCTATATTTTGTCGGCAGTTCATCTGATTGAGCTTTTCCATTGATTCATGTAATCTGTATAAAGCTGAAGTGTTGTTTCATCTATAGTGGTTTCAAGCTCTGAAATGGTTAGGTCGGCTTGGCTCGGGAAAATAATCGGATTGCGAAGAAGATCGGGGAGGATAAAGGCGTCTGTTCCGTGAACAGGGGTGGCATAAAAATATTCGTTTGTTATCTGTGCACTTACCTCAGGTCGTAAGATGTAGTTAATAAAGAGTTCAGCCGCATATTTGTTCTGAGCTGTGGTTGGGATGAACATACTTTCCCCCCATAATATGACTCCGTCAGTGGGCATCACGTATGCTACTGGCAAACCTTCTTGTTGAGCATACAGTGCGTCATATGCATACCCTATACCAGCGACAACCTGTTCTTGTTCGAGATAGGGGAGGATGCTAATTGCATCACTCGGAACTAAAACTGTGCGATCGCTTAACAACAGCAAGCTTTGATAGGCATCTTCTATCTCTGCTGGGTTGCTCGTATTAATCGAATGACCAGTCTTCATCAAAGCTGGGGAAAAGGCAGCACGGGGGATGTCCCAAATGACAATTTTTCCGCCAACATCCTCGCTCCACAGATCCTGCCAACTTGTAACTGGGATTTGTACACGATCGGTGCGCAGTACAATCCCCATCGTGCCCCAATCATAGGGAATGGTATAGCGACCACCCGGGTCAAAAACCAGGTCGCGAAAAGCTGGTGAAATATTTGCTGCGTTGGGGATGTTGCCATAATCCAATGGCTGCGCCAGGTTCGCCGAAAGTGCAATACCAATTTCGTCAAAGGCCAAAATCACCAGGTCAAAAGATTGGCCGCTGCGAATGTTCTCGATTGCATCTATTCCGGATTCGTAACCCAAGTAGTTTACTTTGACACCAAATTCTTGCGTAAAGTCCTCCAAAATAGAAGATGGTAAGTATTCGGGCCAGTAGTACAGCCTCAGTTCACTGGTACTGCTTGCACTTGTCGGCGTCTCATCACTTGCAGCACAAGCTGACAGTACAAGAACCAGGGAAAATATGATCACGCCAAGATTAACTCTTTTGATCAGCATGGTTATTGTCCCAAGATGAAATCGCTTCTACTCGTTCTCGCTTGGTGGAATTAACTTGACCTGGACACGCGGAGCGCCTGTAGCCCTCCCGGCCTCGCGAATGGCCACTTGCATTGCCTCTGCAGCCGTTGTGGTTCCTTGGATCTTTTGGGTAATTGTACTAATCAACGATTCGCGTAGGGCTTGTTGCTGCGCCTGATTATATGTACGCGCGTTTTGGATCGCCACGGCCAATTGATTAGCAATCGATGTCAATAGGCTTACATCTTGTGGTCCAAGGCTTCCTACTGCATTGTTTTGCACATCCAAAACTCCTAATACTGTTTCGCCCAACGATATGGGTACTGCCACCTCTGATTTGGTTGCTGGTAACAAGGGATTTGGAAGCCATGCGCTGTCTGTCGTTACATCCGAGACCAGGGTAGGGGCGTTTGAATCGGCAGTGCGGCCAACAAGGCCTTTGCCTCGAGAAATCTTGTGCCCCTGTTCCAATAATTGATCTCCGATCGCGCCCGACCCGCCAGCCATAACCAGGTTTTGGCGGCTGTTGTCGTAAAGGTAGATGTGTACATGGTAATATCCAAACGCTTGCTGGATCTGGTCAACAACTGCCCGGATAAGGGTGCGTTGATCCAGGATCGTTGATATACGTCGGCTGATAGTGACACTGGTCTCAAGGGCACGCGTTCGTTCAGCAACCCGTTGTTCGAGTGTACCTACCATCTCGCTCAACTGGGCGATCATACCGTTGAAGGTTTCTGCCAGCAAGCCAATTTCGTCGGGTGTTTCTACCTTTGCCTGAACGTTAAGATTCCCTGATGCTACTTGTTCAGCCACTTTTGTCAGGCGAATTACAGGTCCCGTTAAAAGCATTCCTATTATGTAAGCAAATCCTGCAGTAAGAAGCGTGATGATCATTGCCCACATTGTAATCAGGCGCGTCAGGTTTTGTACTGCCGAAAGGGCTTCGTCACGGCTTTGGTGGGCAATTATTGTCCAACCGAGATTATCAATCGATTGATTGCCTGAGGCTGTGTGAACGCGAGTTTGACTGATGATTTTCAAAGACCCATCTAGCATTACCTCGGCATACGGCTGGGATTCGATCGAACGGAGCATAGCTAGCGTTTCAGGGTCGGCCGAAATTAGAACACCTTGGTGAAATGCCTGAGTTGGCCGTCCAGAGAAGTACAGGTCAAGTTCACCGGTTGAGCCCAAGTCGGCTGACATCAGGCTTAATAATTCTTTTACAGCAAGATTGGCCTGGAGCACCCCGATGACATCGTCCGAACCACGTTCGCGTACAGGTACCGCGAGGATAATGTAATATTCTCCAGAATCTTCGTCAATTTCGGGTTGGCTGAAATAATTGCCACCATCGCCATTGTTATACGCTGATCGCCACCAGGTTGTATTTCCCAAATAATAGTTTGGGTGGAATTCTGTCGTTGCCACAAGAGCTCCTAGGCGATCAGTGACAAGCACTTGCTCAACCCCTGAAAATATGCCGAGGTACTCGCGCAAATCCATCGAAACCGTGTTGTTTAAACGTTCTTGAACTAGGGTACTGCCAATACCCGCTGCTTGCCACTGCTGATCTAAGGCCAGGGCTTCAGCCAGATCTTGAGCGAGATCGCCGCTGTAAAGATCATTGGATGCAATAATTGCTTGTTGAAGAAGGCGATTGGTAGCCAACGTGTTTAACGATGTGTGCTGCCGATCCAGCAGTTCACCAATCGTTGAAGCTTTTGCCTGGGTTGTGTTCTTAAGTTGAATGCCGGCGTCTTCACTTAGTATATCGCTTGCAAAGAGGGCTACAAGGAAAGCTGTACTGACAATGCCGACAAGGCTGACTGCTAAGAAAAGGATAACCAGCTTCACGCGCTGAGAATACGTGCGAAACCGTCGCAAGGTCATAACTACAAACATCAATATCGGCAGCGGTAAGATCAGATAAGTCAGCCGCGAATCTATGAGGAGCACTTGCCATGAGGGCTTCATCCAACTCATGCCTGAGTTTATCAGGATTAATAAGATCCCAGCGATGATCACAACCCCTCCAATTCGCCTTGGGAGGGTTTGGAAGACCACGTAGATCGAAATGAGCATTGCAATGATACCCGTGGACAGCGCCATGTCTTTGTAGATCCAACCTGCAGCGCTGCAAACCAGCCAGATTCCAATTACCAGGATGATCATCGCCGGCTCAATCTGGCCTCTTCGGACCAATACCACACTCGCTATACTGCTTGCAACGTGGAGTATCACTGCGGCTAGAACGATATAATGCTGCCATGCCGGCAGTCTCATAATACCGTAGACAACAACGCCTAATTCAATGATCGAGGCCGCCAGCATCAATACCGCAATACGCCAGGCATCAAGCGGAGACTTTGACCGATCAAATGTCGAATACTGCAAAGATATCATAGCTGTTCCTCTGGAGGAGCCACTGGCAAGCTGAATGAGAATATGCTTCCCACACCTACCTCGCTTTGCACTTCAACCTTCCCACCGTGTTGTTCGACGATTGATTTTACGATTGCCAATCCGAGTCCGTTTCCTTCAATTTCTTCTACCTGGTCGGTGTGAACCCGGTAGAATTTATCAAAGATGTGTGGTAAATCTTGCGCAGGGATGCCAATACCGGTATCTTGGATTTTTGTTATTGCTAGGCCTTCTTTCACAAATGATGATATGCTAATCCGGCCGCCTTTGGGCGTATATTTGATGGCATTGCTAAGTAAATTGCTGACCACCTGTTTTAAGCGAGCCTGATCAACTGTGATGACTGGTGAAATCTGCCTAAAGGTTGTTTCCAGAACCTGTTCTTTTCCCTTGATCTGAGACGCGAACTCGGTTGCAGTTACTTTTAGCATCTCATCCAAATCAGTACGTTCAAGTTGAAGCTTTGTCCCCATCTCAATTCGAGCGATTTCAAGTAGATTAACAACCAATTCTTGCATTCGGCGTGCGGATCTCTGTATGCGCTCGATGAAGTCTTCTTGAGCCGGGGTGAGCGGCCCAACTTGTTTCAAGAAATCACTATACCCCATTACGGCAAAAATCGGGTTCTTGAGATCATGGGATGCGGTAGCAATAAATTCGTTCTTAAGCTGATCTAAGGCTTTGAAATGGCTGACATCGTGGAGTACGGCTACCTGTCCACCCTCTTCAACCGGGGTGATGGATGTGGCAAATGTTCGATCATCCGGCCATTCGATTTCAGCCTGGGTAGCAGAAGCTGTTGTGCGCTCGCGGTCCAGTAACTCTAGTAGAAGGTCGTAACCCTTTTTTCGGGGAAGAGGATGGCCTATTTTTACTTCAGCATCTGCAAATAAGCGCTCTGCGGCCGGATTTAGTAACTGCAACCTGGATTGTGGATCAAAAACCAAAATGGCATCTGCGGCGCTTCGCAAAACTGCCGCCAATCGTTTCTGTTCTTGCTCAGCCGATTCGAATAGTTTTATCCTTTCTAACACGGTACCAACTTGGGCAGAAAGCATTTCTAACAGCACACGGTCGCTTTCTTGAAATGCGTTCGGACGTTGGCTGTGTATCGAAATTACCCCTCCCAGGTTGCCATTGAGAAATAAGGGCACGGCTGTGGCCGAATGGGTAACTGTTTGTATTTCTTTTGCCTTGCCGGGCTGTTCGATTGGGCCAGAGAATTGGGCAGGCTGGTTCGATGATAAAACTTTCAAAGGTGCAATTTCTAGCAAAGCAGAATCGATATTATTTGTACCCGTACTGCTACATAGCGAAAGCTTTTTCCCTTGTGCCAACCATAAAGCTACAATTTGATACCCAAGGATCTGGCGAATTAACTCGGGCAGTTTTTCAAAAAGCTCCGCCGAACGGCTGAATTTGCTCACGGCCCGGTTCAGTTGGCTTAGACCAACTAATTCGGCTACCTGTTTCCGCTCGGCGGCATAGAGCTGGGCATTTTCGATCGCCATCGCAGCCTGGCTGGCAATCGCTTGCAACAACACCAAGTGATCGGCATTAAAATGCCCGGGTTGTCCATGCGTTAATGTTAACACGCCCAGTGCAGTATGGCGGCCAAGCAGTGGGACTGCGATTGCTGAGCGACTTATATCATTGGGAATTCTTAGCCATTCATCGAACCCCTCGGTGTCGTGTACAATCGTGCCATCTTTTGATGTTAATACTTGAGGCACGATGCCCTGTGCTAGGGTTTGTTTTTGTAATTCTTCCCATGTCCATGGTGAAAAATCAAACATTTCATTGAGGTGGTGGGTTACACTGCCATCTGGGTGGAAGATCACTAAATGTCCGCGTCCGGCATCGAGTGCAGATACGGTTCGCGCGAGGACGGTGTGTGTGAGAGCCTCGACATCCAATCGCTCTCCCAGGTTTAGACTGATTTCGGGTAAGACGCCCAATTCGCGGTTACGTTCTCGCAAAACATCTTCGGTTCGTTTTACCCTGAGCTTTGAGCGAATGCGCGCCGCAAGTTCGCCCCAATCTACAGGTTTGGTGACATAATCATCTGCACCCAGTGTCAATCCCTCGCGCACATCTTTGCCAGTAATACGCGCTGCGGTAATTACAATGACGGGAATATGGGCGATCGTCTCGTCGCCTCGCATTTCCGAAAGAACTTGAAAACCATCCTTCTTGGGCATGTTGACATCGAGGAGGAGTAAATCAGGCAATTCGCTGCGTAGTTTTTCAAGGGTCTGTTCCCCGTCTTCCGCGGTTGCAAAATCGTACCCTTCATTCTTGAGACGGGTCGCCAGCAACCGCACATTATCCGGATAGTCATCCGCAATCAAAATCTTGAAGGGTTTCTGAGGAATTATGGGGAGAGTAGGGGTGCCAGCCGCCGGCCGGATCTCTTTGAGCACCTTGGCAACGATTTCCCTGATTTTGTCGGGCTGCACGGGCTTTACAAGGTAATCCTGAATTTTCAACCTTTTTGCAGTGAATGACAGACCGGGAGAATCATAAGCGGTAATTAGAATCGTGTGCGTGGGCTGGCGTTCTTCGCGCAGCTTTTCAATTAATTCCAGGCCGTTCATGCCGGCCATCATGAAATCTGTGATCAGAATGTCAATAAAGCTGTCGCCAACGATTTGTAAGGCTTCCTCACCACTATGGGCGGTTAATACTTCAACTGGCACATCAAATTTAGACAGAACGCGTGCCAACATGGCCGCGGTATTGGGGTGATCGTCAACAATCAGGATACGAGCAGGGGAAAGAGATGGAGGATTGTTCATAGTAGTGAAATCCCAATGTCTTATGTATTTATGAGAATATTCTGCTATCGAGTGCTTATAGGAAGCCAGATCTTGAAGGTGGTGCCTTTCTCGGCCTCGCTTTCAACCTCAATACGTCCATTATGCCGATTAACAATATCATAGGTAATTGAAAGGCCTAAACCGGTACCGCCTTCTTTTGTGGTGTAGAACGGATCAAAGATAAACGGCATTACGTCTTGGGGGATGCCAGGCCCTGTATCGATAATGATTATACTAACTTCATCTGTTTCTGGTGAGGCCAAAGTGGATATTCTCAGGCTGCCGCCATGTTGCATTGCCTCAACAGCGTTCAGGCAGATGTTAATAAGTACTTGCTTGAACTGGTCTGGGATGATCTTGACCGACGGCATATCATTGCCGGGCTCAAATATGAACTGGATATTCTTATGTCGCAGATGTGTGCCAATTAGTTTTTGAACTTCCAAAATGAGGTTGTTTAAGTTCTCGGGCTTGAATTCCTCTCGAAATACGGGGCGATAAGTATCCCGCAAGCGAGCGATCAGTTCTGCCATGCGATTAACTTCACGGAGTGCCACTTCCAGGTCACTGCGCGTTTGAGGATTGGGTAAGTCTTCCTCTTTAACTAAATACAACGCATTGTGTATTGCCTGGAGAGGGTTGTTCAACTCATGAGCTACCGATGCAACTATTCTACCCAGGGCTGCTAATTTTTCACTTTGTACCATCTGAGCCCTTGCTGATTGCTCATGACGTAAGGCTTGCTGAAGATTGGCATAAAGCCGGGCGTTTTCAATCACCAATGCAGCCTGCACTCCAAGCGCCGTAAGGAAACGCTCGTCATCTGCCGTGAACGCTCCAACCGTCTCGCTGCGTACGCTGATTGTCCCCAGATGCTTATCGCCACTTTGAATGGGGGCAACCAAAAGAGATCCTGGTCCTGACGCAAAATCGCGCGCCAAATATCGTGGATCTGATGTCACATCGCCAACATTAATCGTGTTCCCCTCAGCAATGGCCCGGCCGGCGATCCCTTGCCCATAACGAATAGGAAACAGGGTTCGTTTATCTTCATCAAAACCCACTGTGGCCGCAGGTTGCAGCATCCCAGATGATGCATCATACAGGTGTATAACCGTGCGATGAACCTTAGGGATCAGTTGATGGGCCGAGTCGACAATGATCTGAAGCACAGCCTCGCGATCCAGGGTTTGAAGCAAGGCCTGCCCGATAGATGTGATGGCCTCATTTTCTTTTAGCCGCCGTTCCAGCATGGTGTATTGCTGAGCATTGCCGATTGCAATAGCCGCCCAGTTGGCTACTTTCTCTAATACCTGGACTTCCTCTGCCGTGAAAGCGCCATAATAACGGTTAACGGCTTCCAATACACCAATGACTTCGTCTTTTAGTTTGAGGGGAACAGCCAGCAACGATTCTGTGTGATAGCCCGTGGCTGTATCAACATCGCGGTAAATCAATGCATGTCCAGCCTCATCATTAACCAGAACGGGCTGACCCGTCTGCATCACTTTACCGGCAACGCCTACGCTGCTTGGTATACGTAGATTTATCAGCTTACCCGCACTCTCGCCGCTGGCAGCAACAAAAGTCAACTCTTCGGGGCTTTCGCGCAACAGAACAGAAATCGCATCCACGCCCAATAGCGTTTGAGCCTCATTGATTACCCTGTATAGAACTTCCGTCAGGTCCAGGCTAGCAGTGACATACTGTCCCATGCGGCTGAGGGCGCTGATCAGGGTATTGGATTGGGCTAGTTCATACGATGCTTCTTCAACACGGCTTTCCAGCTCATCCAAAGTATTATCTCCTGGGGTTGGACGAACGCGATAGCAAAAGTAACTCAGCTTACTCCACCAATCATTTTACCATTTTAAAGAGATAAGGTTGCACCCAGCAGCGGGCAGTATTGACAAATCACCTAAAAAAAAATGATAGGTCTCATAACGCATCGGGGTATCTAGACGCTATTCACAGATACCCAGTATTGATTAAGCAGGGTAGGGGAGGGGTAAAGCAGTTAGGCAGATGTGGATTGTATAAATTGTGCTCTTGCATGGCCGTTCCACAGCAGTTATTTATTCTGATGTTACAGCCATCTAAGAGTTAAACTGGATTTCTCGGCAGGGGAGGTTGACAAACCCGGATAGATCATTTATACTCATTATGCTTTCGATAAGTATCATTATCACAAACATGTACTAAACGAGGAAATCACATGGAAGTCCCAAAAACCATCGCTCAGGCAATCGATGCTTACATACGTAGCGTCTTTGACGCGCGCAGCATCAATACCGGTAGAACCTATCGAAATGCCTTGAATTTATTTTCCCAGGTGCTGACACAGAACGATATCGCTGCCGACCAGATGGCTCCAGAAGCCTTGACCGAAAATGCAATCACCTGGTTTGCCCAAGAATTGAAAGATTTTTCTCCTGCTACAGAACGTCTATATCTCACAGCCATTTCAGGCTTCTACGAATATCTTAGCGCTGAGCAGCTTGCATCGATCAACCTTCCCCGCTTAAAGCTTCTGATCCGGCAGCGTGCTCGCAGGCCCGGGCAACGCTTGCCGCAGTTTGAGCAGAAAAACATCGAGATTGTGATTAATTTCACAATACGCCTGGCCGAGGTGGCATCGGACGGCGTACAGCACCTGCGCAATATGCGAGACCGAGCCTTTCTGCTCACCCTGGCGGATACTGGTTTGCGCGTTCACGAGGCCTGCAACCTACGCCGTGGCGATATTGATTGGAATGAAGCGAAGGCTATGATCATTGGTAAGGGCGACCAACAAGCCATTGTGCGGTTTTCGGATCGCTCACTGCGCGCTTTGCGCGAGTACTTGGCTGTCCGGTCCGAGCAAGACGGCTCGGCTGGGCGGCCCTTAGGCTCCCTACCCCTCTTTGCCCGTCATGATCGTGGTGCGGGAAAAAAAGTTAAGCCAATCAGCACGGTGACTGGACGAAATATCGTGGCACAACGCGTTCAAGAGGCATTAGGTCCAGATGCGGTCGGCACGATTACCCCGCACTCGTTCCGGCACTACTTTGTCACCATCGTTTTGCGCGCCTCAGGAAATTTAAAGTTAGCGCAAGAATTAGCACGTCATAAAAACATCGCTGTCACCCAGCGCTATGCTCACCTTTCAGACGATGCGCTCGACAAGGGTTACACGGAGATTTTTGACCAATAAATCTCTCTTAGAATTTTATCTGACAACCTCAGTCGAGCACGTCACGTATGAAATAGATTGGACGGCCACTGGATTCGTGATAAACCCTCAGCATCATTTCGCCAAGTAAGCCCATCATCATAAATTGTGTCGCAACCAGTATCAAGAGAACAGCTAACAACAGTAAAGGGCGGTTCCCTATCTGGTATGCATGAAAAGCCGGCCAACCGCCAATGATCCCTTGGTAAATCTTAGCCAAAGCCAGCCCGCCGCCGAGCACAATGCCAATCAAACCAGTGGCCATACCAACCGAACCAAACAGGCGCATAGGGCTTGAAAAGAAAGTTAGCAAGAAGAATACTGTGAACAAATCTAATAGTACACGAGGCGTACGTGTGATTGAGCCGTACTTAGAGTGCCCAAAGCGGCGCGCTCGATCTTGGATGGGTACCTCTGCCACATTTACACCGATCATGCTAGCCAGTTCAGGTAAGAAGCGATGCAACTGGCCGTAAAGTCGGATATTTTTTACCACTTCTCGCTTGAACAGCTTTAAAGAACAGCCCCGATCATGTACAACAATATGTGTACTGCGGCTGATCAAATAATTCGCTGCGCCAGATAAGAAACGTCGGATGGGCGACTCTTTGCGATTCATTCGCCATCCGGTTACAAAATCATAGTCGCCCTCTTGCATTTTTGCTAACAACTGTGGAATGTCGGCCGGATTATTCTGGCCATCTGCGTCAAGCGTAATGATCTTAGCACCATGAGCGTAATCAAAACCTGCCGCGAATGCAGCGCTCTGACCAAAATTGCGCCGAAAACGGATCACCTTAACACGGTCATCCTGGGCATGCAAGGTCTGTAGAAGAGCATAACTCCCATCGCTGCTTCCATCATCGACAAAAATGATCTCGTAAGACAGCCCCACTTCTGTCAACACGCCTCGCAGTTCATCGTGTAAAGGCGATAGATTTTTTTCTTCATTAAAAACAGGAATCACAATTGATAGATCACACATATGGTCAAAAGGCTCCAACAAAGGTTGATACACTTGCCTTTCTGTATTGTAACAGGAAATCTCGCTGCGGCAGGGATGGTATAATCTAAGCGAGGTTCATCTATGGCTATAGATATCAATACAGTGCAATCTGAATATTGCGATGTGGTGAGCATAACCGGCCGTATTGACAGTTATACTGCCCCGACCTTTTCTGAGTCTTTGAAAGCGATCACCGATGCAGGGCGATATAACATTGTCCTTGACCTGGTAAACGTAAATTATGTTTCTAGCGCCGGCTTGCGAGTGCTGATTGACATCCAAAAAGCATGCCGTTATCAAAAACGGGGCGAGACGTGCTTGGCAAATGTGCCCCAGCGAGTTTTTGATACACTTGAATTGGCTGGATTTACGCCCCTATTTAAGATTTTCGATGACGTAAATACGGCAGTCCAACACTTCATCCCCAAAGAAGCGTGAGCGATCTTCAACAATTGCAACCCTGTCCTGAGTGGCAGGAACTGCTCAATCTGGGTGAACTTTTATTAAGGCACTTGGATTTGGGCTTGCAGCGCCAGGCGATCATCGCTGCGGCTCAAGATTTGTTGCATTGTAATGCTACTTTGTGGCTGGCAGAACCGTTGTTTTCGATTGGCCGAAAGGTAATTCCTGCTGTTCAAGGCGATGCTATTCTTACAGCCACCCCTACCCTATTAATACATCAGGCTCTTGATCAGCAAAAACTTATTACAGCCAATGGGGACTCAACGTTAGCTATCCCCTTACTGGCTCATGGGGATTTGTTGGGAGCTATTCAGCTAGAACGTACAGGCGGCACAAAATTCGCGTATAACGAAATCGATTTCGCTAAGGGTTTAGCTACCCAGGCGGCAATTGCACTGCAGGTGACGCGCCAACATATCCAGGATCGTTGGCGTGACGAGCTTCTTGCTTTGGTTCGAAATGTCAGCGCCCAAATCACGGTGGCATTGGATCTCGATGAACTGGCACGCCGGGTAACTGGCCTTATACTAGACACTTTTCATTATTACTACGCTGCTATATTTACGCTCGAATTGCCACAGGAAACCTTACGCTTTCGCAATAGCGCTGGCCCTTATACGGCAGAATATGGAACCGCATCATCCGAAAACCGTCAGCTTGCATTCAATATCAAGGTCGGGGATGGAATTATTGGCCGCGCCGCACAAACAGGCGAAGAGGTTCTGGTTAATAACGTAAAGAAAAACTCTCTTTACTGTCATAGCGATATGCTGCCCGAAACAAAAGCCGAGTTTGCATTACCCTTGAAGATAGATGGGCGCGTTTTGGGCGTATTAGACATTCAAAGTGATCAAGAAGATGCCTTTCAAGAGATCGATGCGCTTGTCTTGCGCGCTCTAGCCGACAACATTGCTACAGCACTTCATAACGCAAACTTGTATCGCTCTGAACAGTGGCGCCGGCAAGTAGCCGACAGCATGCGTGAAGTGGCCGGGCTGTTGTCGGCCGATGTGGCGCTAGATCAGGTCTACGAACGTATTCTCACAGAGCTTGAACGAAGTTTACCTTGTGATGTTGTGGCAATTTGGCTGTTAGACACATCGGATGGGAATGAGGGCATCGGGCAATTTACATCTCCATTACGCCTGGCAGCCGTGCATCACAAGTTTGACGAGCACTCAGGCGGCGGCGAGCTTCTTGGTATCGGGATAGAAGAGTTGATGAATTCTAGCAATTCATCAACTCTATTTGGTCCCTGGATCATTGAAGCGCTGGATGCAGTCAGTCCTGTCATCCGAACACCAGAAGATCCACACGAACCTTTAGGCGCACTGCTCAAATTTCCGGAAAATTATTCGGCAATTGCTGCGCCGCTCCGAATTGGCGACCAGACCCTTGGCCTATTGGTGCTGGCACACCAGACGCCCAACCGATATGGCGCCGAATCCCAGGCGATGACCGCCACATTTGCCAGCTATGCAGCGGTGGCAATTGAAAACACGCGTCTCTACGAAGTGGCACACGATCAAGCCTGGGTATCTACTGTTCTCTTGCAGGTAGTAGAAGCAACACGTTCGTTGACTACATTGGAAGAACTTCTCGAAACGGTAGTACACATCATCCCGCAATTGGTGGGTGTCAATGCTTGTGCGCTTCTGTTGTGGGATAGCGCAATCGATGCTTTTGTTCCTATGTCTGCCTATGGTTTAACGTCCACCCAACAGGCCAGCTTTGAGCTTTGGTTTATCGCGGCAGGCGATGTTCGATCCTTTGACCAATTATTGTCCACAAAAGCCCCTGTGATATTAAGCGAGGACCTTGTTTCAGACCCTGACTCGGCAGCCTTTTTTGTGGGCTTTAATCCTGTTAGCGATTTATTGGTTATTTTTCCTATGATTGTTCAAGGCGAGGTCAGGGGAGCAATCCTGGTTGATTTCACTGATGTCAAGTTAGAATTTCTCCATGGGCTGTGGGACGAAAAATTTGCCATCATTCAGGGGATTGCGCACCAGACCATGACGGCCGCTGAAAATATCCAATTGATAAAGGCCCAAGAAGAAGAGGCTTATATATCGGTCGCTTTGCTGCAGGTCGCCCAGGCAGTGGTGGGCTCCAGCGATTTAGACGAGGTAATGGCGGCTATTGTGCGGATTACGCCCATTTTGGTTGGTGTCAAACGGTGTGCGGTTTACCTGTGGGATGACCAACGCTCAACATTTCTTCTGTCACAATCATATGGTATCGCACGCCAAGAAATGGCTGATGACCTTGGCTATTACACCATCGGTGAATTTCCTTTGCTCGATGCAATTCGCCAGTCAAATCGCATTGCTTATTATTATGTTGGCGATTCGCCCCTGTCACCGGCAGAATGGTATCACCTGAGAGAAGATGAATTTGGATTAGTTATAGGTCAAGTATTGCGAGACGAAATGTCTGGCGAAATAGGCGGTGGTGATCCCGACAAAGATTACTTAAGAAAAAAGTCTCGCTTGCTCTTAGGCCTCCCACTATCGGTGAAAGGCAAAGTGTTAGGGGTGATGCTGATAGAGGAAGAAGATAGCATACATGGTATCCCGTCTTCTTATATTCGAGAAAAACGTTTGGAAATTGTTACGGGAATCACTCAACAAGCCGCCTTGGCCATTCAGAATGATCTGTTGCAGCGCGAAGTGGTTGAGCGAGAACGCCTGGAACGCGAAATGCAGCTTGCCCGAGAGATTCAGAAAACTTTCTTGCCAGAGCGAATGCCGTCACTGAATGGGTGGGATCTGGATATTCGTTGGTATCCAGCCCGCCAGGTAGGCGGAGATTTTTATGACGTATTTGAACTTGAAGACGGTCAATTGGGACTGGTCATAGCAGATGTAGCAGATAAGGGTATGCCAGCAGCGTTATTCATGACTCTGGTCAGGACATTGATCCGCGCCGCGATCAAAGAGGAGTTATCCCCTGCTTCAGTTCTGGGGCGTGTGAACGACCTGCTGGTGCCCGATGCAAGACAAGGAATGTTTGTTACAGTATTTTATGCGGTAATTTCTCTAGAAACCGGGACGCTGCGTTTTGCAAATGCCGGTCACAATCCGCCGCTGCTACGCAGGTCAAGCACGGGTCAATTTGAAGAGCTGACGCGGAGCGGCATGGCGCTTGGGGTGATCGAAGGAATCGAATTGATTGAAAGACAAATTCAACTCGAGCGTAATGATCTTTTGGTCTTTTATACCGATGGCTTAACGGAAGCCTTTTCGCCGCAAGAAGAGCTCTATGGCGTGGAACGCCTGAGGGAAACCCTACAAGCAATTGATGTATCGGACGATGCTTCTACCGTGATCAGAAAAATTGAGGCTTCTGTCAATTTATTTGTTCAGGGATTACCCCGCTCTGATGACTTGACCCTGGCGGTTTTAATACGAGAATAAAAAAACCAGGTGGCCAACCGGCCGCCTGGTTTTTTATTTGTGGATAACAAAGATTAGGGGGTTGAGTTATTGTAGAACCAGTTGTATGCGAAATATCCTGTTGTTGGGCTTTGTAACCGTATCGCAATCTGGTATGACCCCGCCAAGCCATCCGGAATCTCATACGTGGCACTGAAATTGCCGTTGTTTCCTGTGTTGGTGCTGCCCACCACCGTTCCGCTAATTCCATACGTGCCATAAGCTCCCATCGTGACAGTAAAGGTGTCGTTTTTAGGGAAGTTAAAGGCATTAATGGTCACCGAATTATTGCGGGCAACGGCGGTAATAAAGAAGTACGGATAGCCTGAATACCCATTTCCTGGGCCGGGCGCCGGTGGATTAACTGGTGCCGCTGTTGTATTATTGTAGAACCAGTTGTATGCGAAATATCCTGTAGTTGGGCTTTGCAAGCGGATGGCAATTTGATATGCACCTTCGAGCGAAGCGGGAATATCATATGTAGCAACAAATGTTCCCCCGGCTCCAGTATTTGAACTGCCGACCACCACGCCCCCAATTCCGTAACTGCCGTACGTACCCATGGTCACGTTGAAAGTGTCATTGGCGGGAAAATTATAAGCCTTGATCGTGACCGTATCGTCCTTATTTACAGACGTAATAAAAAAATATGGGTAACCGGAATACCCGGGGGCAGGTGCAGGTGAGCCACTAGATCCGGTGCTGTTGCTGAACCAATTATAGGCATAATATCCAGATGTAGAACTCTGCAGCCGGATGGCAATCAAAGATTGCCCGGCTAGCGTTCCAGGGATATCATAAGTTGCTACGAAAGTGCCACCAGAGCCGGTAGTGGTGACACCTACCACCACCCCACCAATGCCATATCCCCCATAGTAACCCATCGTTACCATGAAAGTGTCGTTAGCAGGGAAGTTGTGGGCACGGATCGTAACTGACTTGCCTGGATTAACAGATTCTATTGAGAAATATGGATACCCGCCGTAGGCTTGCGCGGTATGGTTGGGAAACGGAAAGCTCAAGGCAAAGATGGTTAATGCCGTGAGCAGGATAGTGAAAATTCGTTTCATAATTGGCATCTCCTCTTGATTTCCGGACGGATTAATTCTATGTTAACATAGTTAAAGTATACCATTATTTGAAATTCGTGATAGTAGGTCTTGTTGTTGATGAGAATGATTGTTTTGTTTTTATATTTGAGATATAATGGCTATGCGCAAATTTCCCGGGTAGCCAGGCTATTTGCCCAACGAGAGTATATGACACGTCTAATCCGGCGCAGCATTTATTCGCTTATATTATTGACCCTCTCATTTACAGCTTGCCAACCGCAGACATCATTGACGTCCTCCAACCCGACAGGCAAGCCGACGTGGCTTTATTCAACGCTGCGGGCACTCGATGCAGCCGATGCCGAACAGCCATCTGGAGACTTGATTGCCTTATATACCCGCGCCGAAGGTTCAGAATTCCAAATTCGTTTAGACCTACTGGATTTTTCTGTGCCAGTTGACCACGACATTTATATTGCTTTCGATTATCAGCCCGGAGGCACAAATAAGCTGCCGCTAGGCCAGCCTGCCGACATTGCCTGGGATTTATTGCTCTATATTCCATCAGATGGGGCAATTATCATCCAAGATGACGAGAACAGTCCTGTTCAGGGGATCAAACTGAGCACATTACGCGACCCCTTTATGGATACAGTTGAAATCAGCATCCAAACGCCTGGGAACTTCCTCGCACTAGGGCTTAGCACATTACAGATTTATACAACGCGAGCAGGATTGACCGGAGTTACCGACGCCATTGGGCCAGTGTCTACGCGAGAAAGTACCCCTCAGCCGGCCCGTGTAGTGTTTGGTTTCTGGCACACTTTTCAGTCAACTACATCGGCACAAATACTACGTAGTTGGGATGGTGCTCACAGCGGGCCATCAAGCAGCCGGCACGGACTGAACAATTTGCTAACTGCCCTGGACACGTATCACGTACCAACTCTTTTGTTTGATCTAAAAACCCCAGCCAATCTCTCTGCCCTTGACTACCTTGGGGTTCTGGGCGATGTCCAGAAATTGAGCAATCGAGGGCTGATCGTTATGCCAGATGTGCATCCGATCGGAATAAATGGGCAAATTGATGCAAGCAGCGCCCCGCTTAATTGGAATACCGAATGGGCTACGAGTCGATTGATAGCCAGCGACACACAATTATTAAGCCAATTTAATTTCGCCAACAGCCGTTTATCTTACTCCCCTACCCCGCTGCAAAACCCACCGGGTCAATACGAGTTATTTTTTAATGGGATTCTGACTTCTCAGCAAAGCATCTACACGGTTGAGTTACTTGGTTGGAGAAATCATTCGGATATAGTTTATATCGATAATGGCTATGCGCAAGACAATCTTTCGACAGAGACAGATGAGCCCAATTATCAAGCATCGCCTACGGGGCCATCCATCGATCTGCGCAGAGCGCTTCTGGCGGCCGCCATGGATGCATCAAAGCCTATAATTTTACTAGGCGGAGATTTTCCTAAAACGAACTGGGGAAACCCATCATCTGCCTTGAATACCTTACACTATCTGGTCAACCATCCATGGATTCAATTTATGACAACGGACGATTTATTGCTTGAGGATCCCCAAGAACACTACAATCGCCATGCTTCATCAAGCACTTCATCGGTGCCGCTTAACACCACCTTGGGACAAGCAATCTCAACCGGTCTTGACAGCCAACAAATGCAATGCAAGGTGATAGATGCCTTGCACTCCGCTCCGAATAATACATTTACCAACCTGGCCTGGCAAATGTATCATTCCCTGAACAGCACACCCGCGACTGAAGATAGCCACGCCCTAAATGCCCAATACCTGGGGCAAATCGGCCACATTCTCGCGGCAGCAGAATGGGCGGAAGCACCAAGAAGCCGGAACGATTGCGAGACCGATATCGACTGGGATGGGCAGACTGAATGTATCCTGGCATCCATATCAATATTCACCACTTTCGAAAGTGAGGGCGGCTACTTGGCCTATGCATTTGCCATGCAAGACAATGAGCTTCACCAGTTAATTGCCCCGTCTTACCAACTTGCTACCGGTTTGAGTGATCCATCGCTGTGGGATGCTCAATACGGCCTACTAGCAGATCCCAGCCAGGTTTTAGGGGCTTGCGCAGATTCAATCCATAACTGGCAAGAATACCAAACATCGGGCGAACCCGGTGCGGTTCGTATGATCAGTTCCGATCTTCTCACCACCAAGCTTTTTGAGCTGCTGCCGGATAGTATTCGTATCACAATTCACAGTTCACCTGATATTGATAAACAGACGATCCCGTTGATTCTAGATCCCTGGATGCGCTTTACTCCAGGATGGGGTAACATATATCAAGTCAAAGATACAGCCTGGATGGTGGAAAATGGGCCAGCTATAACGATCAACACATCAGCCGACTTCAATATCCATCCCTTCTCAACCTTGAGTTCATTTGCGAATACCCCTGAAGATCCAAATTTCAATTTTCCGCCGGGGCATTTCTTGCCTATCCCGATGGCTTTGATCGAGGTGAGCCATCAACAATCGCCGCTGGTTATTGAGATTTCTATTATCCCTTAAAAAAATATGGCGGGCAAAATATGCCCGCCATCTCCACAAAAGATAAAAACCATCAGGCCTTGCCGGCTTTTACGCCTACTACCTGATCTACAATTGATATCAGTAATTCAACGTTCGGGATTGTTGATGCGGCCACATTCGCCCCGCTGAACCAACCACCATCTCTTTTTGATATTTTGATAAAACCCTGGTGAATGGCTATTTTCTCAACCTGGTCCCAAGGGTAAGCTTTCTTGCCAACCTGCAATCCTTCGGACTTACTTATGGCCACAGGACCAAACAACACCCGCTGCCCAGAGTTATAAGCATCTGCGTAACGCTTATAAAGCAAGGGGAATATCTTCTCGCGGATCCGGTTAGATAATTCCTCAACATTTGAAATCGTATCGCCTAAAACGATACGGCTCCCATCATTCTTCAAAAGCGTATACGTATGGGTGGTACCTGTATATATGCCATTCGTATAATGCTTTGTTACCGCAGAAGTCAATGATGCAACCTCGTCCCATCGCCAGGCCTGCACCCCTTTTCGGTCCGAATATGCCAGGCCATTCATATAAAGCACAGCCGCCCTTTTCCAGTTCGAATAGGCCGCCCAGGCCGCCCAGGCACCTAAAGCAAACAAGATGACCGTGAATAAGAGTACAGGGATAATTGTTCTGCCGACAATAGCAGGCCCGAAATGCTGCCATTGGTCATAGGTATACCATAAGCCGCCCACCAACACGGCCGCGGCTCCTCCCAAAAGAACCACTGCTGCCACCACATTGCCCCATTTGTTCGTTTTGCGCAATGGGTAAACTTGTTGAACAGTACCCAAGCCCATCACGGACGCGAAAGTATCTGGTACTTGCGAAATCGTCATTGTGCACCTCCTATGGATGATTGCAAACAAAGTATATAACAAAAAACAGCCCCTGACAACCTCGCCTTGTGCACAAATATGACGAAAAACCGCCCAAAAACCGCCTTGACGCAGTAAAAAATGTATAGTAAACTACAGCCCGCATGGTCCCGTGGTGTAGCGGCCAAACATGCGGCCCTGTCAAGGCCGAGAGCGCGGGTTCAAATCCCGTCGGGACCGCTCAAAGTAGAAACGACCCCACAGAAAGACCTGGAGATAGCAAGATGACGCTCCAGGCCTTTCTGTTATAAGTCCCAAATACACAGATATACTCTACTCTTCTAATGATTAATCCAGCTGTCCTGCGCGGCAATTTTAATACCCGCCTGCCCCTCGAACCCTTTGTGCAGCTGCGGTTATTGTCGAGGATTTTGCTCGCTCAGGCTGGAGCGGCGGTCGCTTGATCTGGTGCAGTCCCACCAACGCAGCGCAAACTGCCTTTGTCTTTCCGTCAACGGCAGCCGGATCAGGTAAGGCACACGCATCTCAATCCCCCTCGGGCCAGGAGCGCACATAGCGGCGCGCCTTGCGAGAAGGCGGCTGGCGCGCCCAACCGTGAACAGTGATTGGCTGGCAGGCTTGTAGAGCTTCCAGGGCCGCATCGCCCGCTTGCCCATGGCGGGCTAAATAACAACCCGCCAGGATGCCGCGCAAATCATAGATGTAATCCGACGATGTACTGACATAGAGCACGTGTCCGTTCGCCAGGAAGTAGTCGATCTGATCCAGGATTGGGCGGATATCCTTCCGGTTCGGACGCCCACGCCGGATATAAGAATACTCTTCTTTATCAGTATACTCGATGGCAAGCGGAATGAATTTGGCGACCGCAGGTCTGCCAATGGCCCTGGCTTCTTCTAGAAAGTGCGGGTTTTCGCGGGGCAATGTGCCTTCTCGAATAATCTGTATATCCAGCCAGCAATCAACGCCCATATCAAGCAGTTCGCGCGCTGCCTGGCAAGCATATTTGACCTCATCCTCCCTGCCAGTGTAATAGGGCGTCTCACCGAAGGCCAGCTTGTCCGGAAGCAGCCAAAAGATACCATTGGGGTTACTGGGGAGATCTTCTTGCTTCTCCATGTACCGCCGCAAATGGGAGGGGATGACATATCGCGTCCCACGTCCATACCCCTCCATTGTTACTTCGCCAAACTCCAGCCAACGTTCCAAGATGTGTTTTGCATCCTGCCTGGTAAGTCCATAGCGCTGCATGGCCTGGCGGAGCGTGAGGCTGTGTTCAACCCAGATATCACGCATCATGCGCCAATTATTGCGCAGGCCAAAATTGAACAGATACGGATCAAGCTCGCCAGGTGTATAGCTTACGGCGCGCTCGGCAATATCATTGGCGATCATACGATAGATGGTCTGCGACATCTCCACCCATTCTGCTGCCGGGCGGTAGTCGCTCAAAGCTTTGACGGAGGGGCTGTCTACCGTGATCGGCTGCCAGTAGAGGAAGTCTTCGTCGATACTTTCGCTCCCAATTGCCACCGAGGTCAGGCTGCTATGCGCCTCTTTCGATTGAATGTGGCCATCGGGAAAAATATCGGCGACCGGGCACAGCGTGGCCAGCATAAACTCCAGGTACATGGGGCGATACCAGCTCCAGGTGTTCAGGAAGCGGACCGCGGCCTGGGGATAAACCAATTCTAGCAGGCCTGCCGCAATGATGAAAGTAGAGCTTTCGTGGACGACGTCATCCACCACCAGGATGCGCTGTGGTGCATCCTGGCCTGGCATCACCTCTGCCACCTGTTGGCGCAGCTGGTCTTGCCAATCGCTGCGGCTGGCAATCCAGGTCAAGAGCTTACCCACTTCGACATCGGTAGAGTATTCTCCAACAAAGTAACTTGTCGTGATCATGCTGGAGGCGTTTTCGAAGCTGATCAGCTTTTCGCGCCCGATATTGGCGCGCGCCACAGGCGGGAAAGGCCGCGATTGAGTTTTCTGCCAGATGACCTGGGCCGAGAAAACTGGCCCCCAGCCAGAGTGCATCAGGACGAGGACCAGGTCCGGCTGAAAATCCAGGATATGATCACACACCCGGCAGGCAGAGTTCCACATCATGTCAAAACTGGACAAGAAGGCATCAGGGATGGCGGGTAAGGAAATCATATGGCATGCTCCCAGGCATCCTCAAGCACACTCGAAAACCATAACTCTACATACTTCAAACGCTGCTCATGCTGTTCCCCTAATCCCGATGCATATCAGCGTACCCTGGTAGCCCAACTCTCCCGGCAACAGGCTGACAAAATCACGATATGCCGGCCGCACCTGATCAAAGGTCAGCAGCCGGTGCCCATCGCACGCCACCGAAAGCGGCGGGCCAAAGAAGATCGCCCCACAGTCCAAAAATGGTCGCATTGCATTGGCCGAGAGCGCATCACCCTGGCGGCAATCCAGGCCATGTGCCCGGTTAAAGGTCACGACCTCTGCACTGATATCCAATCCGCGATAATCCTGCACGCCCAGTTGAGCGCGGTAAATCTGCGCTTGCATTTGGCAGTCGCCGCAGCAAATCTCGCCAACAGACTGCCCGCCGGGCAGCAGTTTAGCCATGATCTCTGCCCGCTGCTGGATCGTCTGGATGTTTGTTCGAGCAAAGGGACGAGTTGAATCGGGGAGGTGATAAAGAGAACTCATTATGGTAACAAAGCCAGGCCAAACCACAACACGGTTACGGCTTGATCAGGCCGCCATGATAAACAAGTTCGTAAACCCTGACGTCATTGCAAGATATCCATTCTTCCCCGCGAAAGGATTCGACCCCGCCTTGATTTATGTCTGTATATGTACAACCTTCAACAAAATATTCAAACCCACCTAAAAAGCGCCCCTCCTGGTACAGCCGAGAGAGACTGGCCTTGATGATCTGCCCAGCTTGAGAAGCAGTGATCGCTTCGGGTTTAATGATCTTCCCGTAGTAATTCATTGCCCAGACTGGCTCGTCGCCATAATACACCACTTCCTGGCCAATAAAATCTGTACCGCCGAAGTAGCTATCTAAATATGCATATGCTCCAGCCTGGAACCGCAAATCGTGTGAGCCTATCCTGCACGATTGAGCCGCTTTGCCGCTGCCCACATACGTCGCGGCTTTGGCTTGCACAATAAATTGGTTCAAGTTTGTCAGAGAGATGCTTGGGTTCATCGTCAGATTCCTTTCATCCTTAAGAATTGATGTGACATTTACCACTCTCGCCACCGATATCCAGGTACAAATTCAGATCCGGCGTCATCCCTACTGGAGGACAACCCAACGCCTGGATCAGCCGTGCCCAGTAATTGACCTGGGCAGCGGTGGTTGCCAGGATCACAATCTCGCGCTCGCTAAAGATGGCTCTTAACCGTTCGCCAAATGCTGGCGTAAAGGCCAGCGGGGTTTGCGAAGCCAGGCCGGCGTATTCAATAGCCAAGCGTTCGAGCTCACTGAAGCTGGCAACATCTTCCAATGCCTTGCAGCCTTGCAGAGCCGACAGTTCTTCTGGCGTCATCAGGGTGTTCCAACCACTGGAATTCATATCCATGCAGAAGGGGCAGTTGACGGCAAAAGAGACCGCCATGCGCACCAACTTGAGCACACGCTGATTGATGCGACCTTCTCCATGAGCAATCAATGCCTCAAGTATGCCTGAGCTGATTGCCGCCTTGGGGTACCAGGCCAGCAGGCGCGGCGGCAGCAACTGTCGGCCGGCAACCTTCTCCGCTGCCCACAAAGCCAACCGCAATAAGACGGGAATCCGTGTTGGAGGGCTGATAAACGCTGGGTTCATTTTATTCCAAAGGTTTCCTCAAAGGGCCCGATGAACTTCCTATCATCAGACCAATCAACGATCGCAAAAATTACTCGCCGGTAAGCGCCCCGATAATCCCCGTTCAATGCTTGCTGGAACAACCGGCTGACCATCTTCCCATCATTCCCAAACGCACCGCAGCCCCAGGCACCCAGTACAATGGCGTCATGGGCATGCTGCTGGCCAATCCACAGTACTTTGGCTATCCGCTCGCGGAACGCAAGCTCAATCTCTGCAGCGCGCCCCACCATATGGCTTGCATTGGGTGCCGCCGCAGTGATTATTCCCACCTGGTAGGGCTGTTCAAGCAATCTGCCATCATCGCCGCGGAAAACAGGCACATCAGGAGAATAGAGCATGTAACTCGTGGCAAGCGGGTCGGAATGCTGGAGATGGTACGGGTACATAGGTTGATCTTTCAGACAAGCATATAAGCCCGATGAACGCGCCAGGTATTCTTCTTGCGCCCGCGCACCACTCAAGAAGCCACCGCCCGGATGTGTGGCTGAGGCGAAATTCAAGACAACAGGCTTAAATCCATCAATCAACAGACGCTGCGCCGCCGACAGGGTCGTCTCGTTGCGCACGTCAATTTGTGCGGGGTCTGGGCCAGCCATCTGCGGTTCGAAGGGCTTATCTGGCGGGTAAGCCATCATTTTCTCCACAGAACGAGCCACAGCTTCTTGTATAACGACATGCTGCCCTGTCGGTGTCTGGTAAAAGCCATCTTGAATGATCCGGACGGCCTCTAGCCCATACTGCCGGGCCAACTCGCGCGAGATTTGGCCGGCAAACGTATTGCTCATATGAATTTCCTCACTCAGTAGTTTCCAAAGATATTGAGACGCATCGTCGCCTAGTCAACCGCCAACACGTCGCTGCTGGTTAAGCCAATATCTGTCGTCCATCATAACATCGTAG
>Ga0209605_1000067_pt1 | contig 143093 bp, 108 predicted proteins | sample AD_UKC035_MetaG_FD_184408 | JGI IMG/M metagenome (GOLD analysis project Ga0209605, IMG submission 184408) | Active sludge microbial communities of municipal wastewater-treating anaerobic digesters from USA - AD_UKC035_MetaG (SPAdes) (version 2) | ecosystem: Engineered > Bioreactor > Anaerobic...
ACCAGTCCCTGTCGACGACGCAGATCTACACGCACCTGACCGCACCGAGACTGAAGGCGGTTTACGACGAGGCCCACCCCCGTTCGTAGACTGAAGAAGGGAGATGCTTCCCGCCGGCCGCCTGCTGCCTGGCCGCCGACGGGGCCCGGCTGTGGGAGCGGCCGGGAGTGTTTCAGCACCGCGTCGCGTCACAGCGCGACGGCTCACAACAGGCAACGGCTGCGTCCGCTCGACGGTCGCAGCCGTTGCCTGTTTGTTGCGCGAAATGCACCGCTGGGGCAGTATGTGGTGTCGCCTTTTCAGCCGAAAGGGCCTCAGGAACCGCGAAAACGCGGTAGGCGCAACGGGCAGGGCGCTGGTATAATGCGGAAGCACGTGCGGGGAGCGCCCGGGCGACGTTGAATGGGACATATCGGATTCCGCCGGCGGGTCGCCGACGGGGGTGGCCGCATTTCCGGTTCTGGAGGACCGCGAGCAAGTCGCGGGTATTGAGGAGGACAACACATGAGCTTCCAACGCAGAAGAGGATGGGTTCTGATCGGCTGCGCGGCCGTGGTAGCCATGGCGCTCACGACGGCCCGAGGAGACACGGTGCCCAGCGGCACCTTGCCCACGGATCGCGGCGGCACTTGGGCCACGGACACCTCGGCCACAGCCGCCGGCGCCGTGGACGGTTGGGTGAACGACTGGCAGTTCTATGGGTGGCTTTGCCCCGTTGGCGCGTGGGACTTCGATTACAAACACTGGTTTCACGGGGGCCTCCCGCCGGCGGCTTGGGCGTCTTTCGCCAGCGTGGCGAAACCACCGGCACCACCGGCTCCGGGCTGGCTGCCATTTCCGGGCGCGACAGTTCCCGGGCCTGGTCTGATGTGGACGACGACCACACCTTGCGGCTTCGGCTGCACCGCGACCAGCGACTGGCAGCTCCAGTACTGGCAGGGCGCCCTTGGCTGGTTTAGAGCCGACAAGTGGACCAGGTCGCGGGCCCTCGCAGCGGCACACCCCCAAGGAGTGGCCGATTCCATGACGCGAATCACCGATCCGTTTGTCTTCGACCAGCCCGGTGGCCCGGAGGAGGGCTGGTCGATCATGGCGCGCGTGGGGTTCTCCGGAGAGATGCAGGCCCCCGTAGATGGCACGTTCAGCGGACTGGAGCTGTTGTTCGAACTGAGCCTGGACGACGGGCCTCGCCAGGAAACGATGCACCTCAATGCAGGTGTGGGCGACGAGTACGGAGTCAGCCTGACGTATGCCCCCTTCGTGCACTTCGCCCGGAACGGCGTGGAGATCCCAGCGCAAGAGATCCTCGCCGAGGTGAGTAGCTATTACCTGAGCGAACACGAGTGGAGCCAACCGACGCCGGTGGGGCTGGAGTTCGATCAGGGCTTGGCGTTCGACGTGGTCTGCTACCTGGACGACACGGTGTCGTCGGCGGCTCTGTACACCACGGACATCACCCGGGCGCACGATGCTATTCCGGAGCCTGCAACACTCTGGCTGCTTGCGCTTGGCGCGGTGGCCAGTCGTGGTTTCAGGCGGCGGTAACTCGGAGTCTTGCAGCGGCAGTTCCCCGAGCACCGTAAGCGCGCGCGGCGGTCACGAGAAAGAGGCACGCAGGACGGTCCGTCTGCGGGTCCCAGGGTCTTATGTTGCGCGCCGCGCGCCGGGGTGTGTAGTGTTTACTGGCTGCTCAGGAACTCCAGCACGGCGCGATCGAACTCGACCGGGCGTTCGAGGGAGACGTTGTGGGCGGCTCCCGGGATGACGACCTTACGGGCACCCGCCACCTGGCTCGTGAGCTGGTCTACGATCTTGTGAATGTCCGGCATGTCCAACTCGCCCAGCACGATCAGCATGGGGGCATGAATCTCGGTCAGCCGTCCGACGGCCGGCGGCTCGGGCGGCAGGTGCCGGCTGAGGTCCCACCCGGGCCGGATGTTGCGGTCAATCATGGTCCGCACACGCCGCCGGACCGCGGGATCCACCTCGGCTGGCGCTCGGCGCGGACCATCGGTCCAGGCCCGTTGAAACAGCTCGGCCGCCTCTTCCAGGTTGCCCGCGGCCACCGCGGTCCTGATGGCCTGGGCAATCTCGTCCCACTTCGCGTCCGTGAACTCGTAGCCGCTCAAGCCGGGGCCCACCGGAATCACGCTGCGCACCATGTCCGGGTGCTGGAGGGCGAAGTCGACGGCGATCCGCCCGCCGAGTGACAACCCGATGACGTGGGCGCGGGCGATGCCCAGATGCTGCAGCAGCCGGCACAGGTCCTCGTGGTCGCGCGACGCGACCAGCCCGCCCGTCGACAGGCCGTGCCCGCGCACGTCATAGCGAACCACCCGGTACCGCTGCGCGAACGAGTCGAACTGCTCGTCCCACATGCGGTGATCGAGCAACCCGCCGTGAATGAGCACGACGGCGTCTCCCGCGCCCTGCACTTCGTAGTACAGGGCTCCGCCTTCCACCGGGGCCAGGCCGCTGTCGAAGTGTCGATCAGCAGCGACCGGGCTGAGCCGCCGGGTCAGCAGGGCCAGGAACTCGGTCACGGCCTGGTTGAACCGCTCCGGCTGCTCCAGGTAGGCCAGATGCCCGGCGTCGGGCAGCACGATGCGTCGGGCGCCCGCAATCCCGGCCTCGAAGGCGCCGGCGTGCGCGTGCACATCGGGAATGTCGCAGGCACCCACGATGATCAGGGTGGGCACGCGGAACCCCGACAGCCCACCGAGCAGGTCTCGATCGGGACGATTGAGAGACTGATGTCTCTCGAAGCTGAGGTTCTGCGGGTTCGCTTGCAGCAGGGTCCGGGCTTTCGCGCGCGCAGGCGGTACGGCCCGGCGGAGCAGCGCCCGCACCGGGCGCCGGGTGGTCGGGCCCGCTGGGGGGTCGCCCCGCGCCGGGAGCGGCACTTACGCCCCAGGCGGCAGTGGCGGTGGAGGTCAACCTCAACCAGAGACTCTGCGAGGTGGACACCGCACGCGTCAAAATGTTTCTGGCCTTCCTGGGCACGCAGAACTACTCCAAGTCCACCATTGCGCGCAAGCTGGCCACGCTGCGCAGCTTCTACAAGTTCTGCATGCGGCGCAGTTACATCACGAACCACCCGTTGGCGACCATCCGCACGCCCAAGCAGGACAAGCGGCTGCCCAAGTTCCTCGAACTCGAGCAGATCAACAAACTGTTTGCGACCCCGGACCAGAACACGCTGCTGGGCGCGCGCGACCGGGCGATCTTCGAGGTCCTCTTCGCCACCGGCGTGCGCGTCAGCGAACTCGTGGATCTGAACTTCGCCGACCTGGACGTCCCCAATCAGGTCATTCGCATCCGGGGCAAGGGCAAGAAGCAGCGGACGGTGCCCATCGGGCCCACGGCCCTGGCGGCCATTCAGCGCTACGTCGACATGCGGCGGGGCGATCCGCGCGGCGCGACCTTCAACCAGGAAGCGCTGTTCGTCAACAAACACGGGCAACGGCTGAGCACCCGGAGCGTGCGCCGCAAGCTGGACAAGTATCTGACCGAGTGCGGCCTGGATCCGACGATCAGCCCGCACACGCTGCGGCACAGCTTCGCCACGCACATGCTGAACAACGGTGCCGACCTGCGCAGCGTCCAGGAACTGTTAGGACACCAGTCCCTGTCGACGACGCAGATCTACACGCACCTGACCGCACCGAGACTGAAGGCGGTTTACGACGAGGCCCACCCCCGTTCGTAGACTGAAGAAGGGAGATGCTTCCCGCCGGTCGTCCGCTGCCTGGCGACCGACGGGGCCCGGTGGAAGCAAGCCGGGAATACTTCAGTACCGCGTCGCGCAGTGGCGCGACGGCTTGAAACCGGCAACGGCTGCGTTTGACGCCCGAACGCAGCCGTTGCCGTTTGTTTGGTGGGATGCACGCACAGGCGGTGGCTTCAATACCCGCTGGCGTACGGCGAGTCACGAACCGCGGTGGGAACGGTGCGCAGGGCGGCGCCTCCGGCTCTGCGCGCCCCGCACGCCGCCCGATTGGGCAACCGGGCGTTTGCCGAGGGGGGCAGGCTGAGCGGTGGTGTTCAAGCGTGGCTGTAGTGTGGGGTGCCATCCCGCAGGTCTGGGCGTCACATACATGGCACTCTGACTCGGAATTCCGTGTTGACGAGCGCGAGCGGGGGGAGGTAGGTTCGCTTCCTGCGGTGGCAGGTGCCGACGGGATGTCCGGAACGCACCTCCGGCTCGTCGGCGCGCCGCGGAGGTTTTCATTTCGGGAGGATGTGTCGTGTTAGAGTTACTATTCATGCTGATGGCGACGAAGATGATGCAGCAGGCGGCTGAGCCGGCGTGCCGAGCGACTTGCGACATCGGGCAGTTGTGCGGGGTGATTGCGGTGCACGGATGTTGCCTTGAGCAGGACTGTCGATGCCTCGGCAATGGGTGTAGGCCGATGCGACGCTCCGTAGACGCGTGGATGGACGTGGTCGAGGGCCCGGGCGCGACTTGTTGCTACCCATGTGCGACGGGGATGTGCTGCCGGCAACACGGTTGCTTCGACAAGGTTGAACCGTTCGACTTCTGCATGAGCACCGACGAGTGCGGTCTCGATCCGTTGCAGGTGGATACGTTCTCGTACACCGACGAGTACTGCGAGACTGCGACTGCGTGTTCGCCACCCAGCGCCAAGTAACAGCTTCAGCGGGAGGAGTAGTGATGACGGCAAGCGAAGCACATGCTTTGGTGTGTCGGGTTATAGTGTGGGTGTGCATGGTGGGTGGGGCGGCCCGTGCCGAGGACGACCCGCTGGCGAAGCTCCGCCAGATCATGGCGGCGCGCACGGCGGGCAACACCGCGTACATTGAGTGGGACGTTCATCGCCGGACGAGTAATGCAGGCGAGTTCAGCCTGTTCTACGTAACGGAACGTGCGGGGGAGACGGTGCTCCAGGTGAACCTCGGCAACGAGGAGGGGGTTCATCCTCTCGCGAAGAAAGGACTGCACGCGTTCCTGGAGGAAAGAGGGAGGCTTGAGGAAGAGGACCAGTATTGGTTCCGGATGAAGACGGCCCAGCCGCAGTATGCGTTGTTGTACGAGGGCAACGTGTGGCAAAAGGAGGGCGAAATGCCGAAAGCACGCGTCCAGCCGCTGGAGCGTCGGGTGGACTGCCCGCCGATCGAGCTTGATCGTTTGGGCATGCAGCCGTCGTGGTGGGAACTGGGCGTGGACGACAATGAGTGGGGGATTCCGAACGAGTGGACAAGGGACTGGGACGGCAAGGCCCGGTACTCGACGACCCGCGCGGGAGAACGCGAGACGCTGCGCATGGAGTTCGACCTGAAGGAAGGCCACACCATTCGCATGGAGTGGGAACTGGACGACGAGCGTGGTGGGCAACCCCTACGCAGCACGGTGTTCTTCGACGAGCGCTGGGTTCATGAGTCCCGGACGCGCCTCGAGCAGATGGATGGGCGCTGGTTTCCCGCGCAGGTGGACTACTACTTCGCACCGGCGGACAACCCCGAGTTGCCCTACGCAACGGTGCGGGTGCGGAACGCCAGCTTCGACGAGCCGTGGCACCGGCAGGAGCCGTTTACGCCCGACGACATCGGGATCGGGCTGGGGCATACGATCGCAGTGTATGGACGGTCCGCTCCGATGAAGTGGGACGGGACGCAGCTTATCACGCACCAGGAAGCCTTCGATCTCATCAACCTCTGGGGCATCGATCCGGACCCGCGTTTCGTGGAGGCCACCTGCGCGTTAAGCGGGATGACCCAGGAGCAGTACTTCGAGCGGCTCAATGAAGGCCGGGCGCGGGTGCGGGCGGAGTATGAGCAGAAGCACGGCGCGTCCTTCGTGGCCCCGCTGGGGAAGATGCTGAAAGTGGAAGGCGAGGACCCCTGGGACCGGTACGTGCGGGAGTTCATTGAGAAGCACAAGCTCACCGGCAAGGACGTCGAGCGTGCCCACGGCCTGCGTGATCGCTGCAAGGGTCTGCGCGACTGGTATCTATATCGCCATCAGGAGGAGTGGGAGGCCGCGAAGAACAAGCAGGACGCCAAGCGCCTGGCCGCCCTGGAAAGACCGGTTCAGTACATCTTCGAGCGCAAGCTCAAGGTGGGCCTGCGCAAGCTGCTGCCCAAAGACGCGGACGCCTCACCCCGCTCCGCCGCGCAGCCGTGACGCAGGCCCGGAAGCCCCCGCATGCCCCCTCGGCGCCGCGGCAGCAGGCCACCGATCACCCGCGGCACGGTCGGCTCGTCCAGTCGACAATCCGCAATCGTCAGTCAACAATGGCGCAAGTCGGCGTCTTGGCGCCGGGTGGGGTGGTGGAGCTTCACGATGACTCAGGTGCTCCGAGTGGGGGTCCTATCGCTCGGCTTGCTGGCCGGGTGCGCTGCGGTGGTGCCGTTCGACAACCGGGCGAGCGGCGTAAGCGAGAGCACGCCGCAGGGGATGTACAGGTACTCGTTTCACTCACACCCGACGGGGACGCTGCATGGGCGACTGGCAGCCGAGCCGACCAGCGCCGGCTTTCGTGCCAACACCCGGCCGCGGGCGCTGGGCCGGTTGCTGGGCGGCGTGGCGGGCTGGTGCGTCAACTGGTGGGGCTGGGGCGACTTGCCGCGTGGCGTTCTGATGCGCTGGGAAAGCGCGGTGCCGTCCGCCGCGGAGCCCGCCCAGGGTACGTTGTGGACGCCGCTGCGGACGTTCCAGACGGTGTTGGGCACGCTGACCGAGCCCGTCGAGCTGCGTGCGCCGGATAGCGGGGAATGCGAAGCGTTGCTGCGGCTGGAGCCCGCCGGGTCCGGCGCGCCGGTCTCGACCGACTTCACCCGCTTGACCACCGACATCGAGGCCCTGTTGGCGCAGCACCTCTACGACGAGCAGGCCCTGGCGACGAAGGGGATGAGGAAATTCCGCGGGGACCTGCGGCGTGTGACATCGGTTGCCCGGGACGAGGTCGAGTACTGGGTCGGCTTCGCTCTGGCGGCCCGGCGGCTGCCGTTTTCCCACCTCGGTCTGTATCGGGAGGCGGAGCCGGCGCTAACGGAGCGCCTGGCGCAGTTGACGAATCGGGAACCTGGCCGGCACCTTGCTTTACGGGAGGACAACGGCCTGCTGACGCTGCGGATTACCGACTTTGTTGCGGAGGACTATGAGGAGATCGATCAGGCCTTCGTCGACATCGCACGGAGGACGCCTGTGGCGCTCATCGTGGACCTTCGGGGGACACCGGGTGGTACGTATGCGTCACTTCGCGTGGCTGCGCACCTCATCGACAAGCCGATACCGGCGGGGGTGCTCTTCGGGCGGGCGGCGCGAGCACGCGTGCTGGCGGGGAAGCTCGAGACGTTTCCCAAGGTGACTTCGCTGTCCTCGGCCGACGAACTACGGCGGCTGGTGGCTGAACGTGGCGCGATCGTGGGCTGGATCGAGCCGGCCGATCCGCGTTTTGACGGTCCCGTGGCGGTACTCATCGACGGGCAGACCGCCTCCGCGGGCGAGCCACTGGCGGCCGTGCTGCAAGAGTCGGGTCGCGCCGTGCTGATCGGTGAGCCGACGGCCGGGGCGATGCTCTCGACGGAGACCTTTGAACTCGGGCAGGGTTGGAAGCTGGTGATCCCGACGGCTGACTACGTGACGGCCCAGAGCGTGCGTCTGGAGGGCCGCGGCGTGCAGCCCGACCGGCGTGTGCTCAGTGCCGAAGCCGGTGCGGCCGCCGTGAACTGGTGGCAGGAACAGCAGCAGGAATCCAGATGGCAGAAGTCAGAACGCAGATGACCGGACAGCGGACCCGGCCCGGGTCCCGCAATCGACGATCGACAATCGGCAATCGCCAATCACCTGGTGGGCGGTGCCCACCCTACTTCTGCTCGGCGGTGAGGTCGGTCTCGTCGGTGATCACGCGCTGAATGGCGGTCTTGAGGAAGGTCATCTTGGTGTTCGTGGATTCATCGACCTTGACGACGACCTCGTTGTCCTTGACGGAGACGATGGTGCCGATGGCGCCGCCGACGGTGAGGACGCGGTCGTTCTTGGCGAGGCGGTTGTAGAGTTCCTCGCGCTTGCGTTGCTCGCGTTTGCGCTGGCTGCGGGAACTCATCACCATGAAGACGAGGAGGGCCAGCATCATGGCGATGAACAGCCCGCCGCCGAACGGGCTGGCCGGTTGGGTGTTGGGCGCTGGCGAAGGGGTCGAGGGGGCGACGTCCGCAAGCAGTCTGACAAACAGGTTCATCACTACTCCTCTGGCCGCGGCCGCAGCCGCCGGTTGAAGAACTCCTGGGGCACGATGGTGCCCCGAGAGCCGATGCACTGGCCGCCTGCCACGTCGGCCGACGCTACGTGCTCAGTCGGGGGTCGGCGCGGCGGCGATCGGGTACTCCTCTACGATTGCGTGCAAACGCCCGGCGCGGATGAGCGTCCGCAGGCGGTCCATGAACCTCTGGAAGAACCGGAGGTTGTGGATCGAGGTCAGCGTGGGGCCGAGCATCTCCCCCGCGTTGAACAGGTGGCGAATGTACCCGCGGCTGAAGCGTTCGCAAGTGGTGCAGTCGCAATCGGCCTGGATCGGCTCCGGATCCCGCCGGTGCCGCTCGTTACGCATCTTGAGGGGGCCGCCCGGCGTGAAGGCGGCGGCGTTCCGCCCGTTGCGGGTGGGCAGGACGCAATCGAACAGGTCGATGCCCGCCCGGACGGCGGCCAGGATGTCGCGGGGCAGGCCGACGCCCATCAGGTAGCGGGGCCGATCCGCCGGCAGGGACGCGGCCGTCGGACCCAGCACCGCGACCATCTCCTCGAACGCCTCGCCGACGGACAGGCCGCCCACCGCGTAGCCGTCGAAGCCGAGCCGGATGAGCTGCTCCGCGCAGCGGCGTCGCAGGTCAACGTCGAGCCCGCCCTGCACGATGCCGAACAGTGCCTGATCCGTGCGTGTGTGTGCCTCCTGGCAGCGGGCGGCCCAGCGGAGCGTGCGCTCGACAGCCTGCTGGATCACCCGCCCGTCGGCCGGCAACGGCGGGCACTGGTCGAACGCCATGATGACGTCCGCGCCGAGATCGTTTTGCGTGCGGGTGGCAATCAGCGGATCGAGCCAGACGGGGGCGCCATCGACGTGGGAGCGGAAGGCCACGCCGTCGTCGTTGACCTCGTTGATCTCGGCCAGGGAGAAGACCTGGTAGCCGCCGCTGTCGGTGAGGATCGGCCCGTCCCAGCCCATGAAACGGTGCAGGCCGCCGAGGTCGCGGACGACCTCGGCCGTCGGACGCAGGCAGAGGTGATACGTGTTGGCCAGGATGATCCGCGTGCCGGTGCCGCGGAGTTGGTCGGGCGTCACGCCCTTAACGGACCCGGCCGTGCCGACGGGCATGAACGCCGGCGTGTCCACCGCCCCGTGCGGCGTGACGAACCGGCCGCACCGGGCGGAGCCGTCGGTGGCGGTGATCGTGAACTCGAACATGGGAGCATCATAGAGGCGCGCGGAACCGCGGGCCAGACGGAGGGTTGGTCATGCCTGTGTCTCTGTTGCCCGGTTGCTGCCGGGCGGTGGGCCAACGAATTTGTCGTGGCCAGCTCCTGTCCGGAGCCCAACCTGGCACTTTCCTGAGTTCGATGGCTGCTGGGTTCGGCGGGACCCTTGCGGCACCTCTTGAGGCTGCTCGGCGCTCGCTCGGGCGGCGGGGTACAGCGCGCGCCGCGCGCATTTCTATGGGCAGAGGAACGCTTGCCGGCCCCGGCGCGTGCCGGGTGGCGTTCGGCGGGGCACTTTCGGATTCCGTGCGCCGGTTCCGAGCAGCCATTGCCGTGCACGAATCCTACGGAGATCCGCGCGGGCTTCAAGCCCGCGGCTCGCTACGCGAAAGCCGGTGTCGCCCATGTGTCGCCCGGAACCTGCCCGAGTGGAGCCGATCATTCCGCTGCTGCCTTACCAGCGGCGGGACGTGGAGTCGGCGGCGCGGCTGCGCTGGAGCTGCTGGGCGCGGCAGACGGGCAAGAGCTTCACCAAGTCGCTGCGGCGGATTCTGCGGGGCCTGCGCCGGCGGCGAAATCAGATCTTCCTCTCGGCGGGTGAGCGACAGAGTCGGGAGCTGATGGCCAAGGCCCGACAGCATTGTCAAGCCCTCAAGATCGCCACCGACTATTACGACCGCCGCGGCTTCCGCGGGCTCAGCGTCAGACAGCTTGAGATCGTGCTGCCCGGTGGCGTGCGGATCATCGGGCTGCCCGCCAACCCGCAAACGGCCCGCGGCTTCACCGGCGACGTGCTGCTCGACGAGTTCGCCATGCACGCCGAGGACCGCGACATCTGGGCGGCCATGTTTCCCACGCTGCTGCGCGGCGACGGCGAGCTGGACGTGGCCTCCACACCGAAAGGTTGCAGCAACGTCTTCGCTCAACTCCGCGAGAATCCGCACTTCGAGCATTCGCTGCTGACGCTGCCGGATGCCATCGCGCAGGGGCTCACTGTCAAGGCGGACGAGGTTCGCCAGGCGCTGGGCGATGACGAGCTGTATCGGCAGGAGTTTCTATGTGAATTCCTGGACGAGGCGACGGCCTTTCTTACTTATGAACAGATTGCGGCCTGCACGGACCCGACGCTGGTGCCGGCGGACAACGTGGCGGACCTGGCGGCCGAGGGACGCGAACTGTTTGCCGGCGTGGACATCGGGCGGCGACGGGACTTGACGGTGATCTGGGTCTTCGCCCGAGAGGGCGACACGCTGACGACGGTGGGCTTGATGGAGTTGGCGAACGCTCCGTTTCGGGCGCAGGCGGACGTACTGAATGAGTTGCTCTCACTACGACACCTGCGGCGGTGCTGCCTGGATGCCGGCGGCGTCGGGATGCAGCTTGCGGAGGAGGCGGTCGAGCGCTTCGGCGGGCACCGCGTCGAGGCGCTCACATTCACACCGGCGCTCAAGTCGCAGCTTGCGCTGGGACTGCGCATCGCCGTGGAAAGCCGGCGCCTGCGCATCCCCAACGATGAGCGCATTCGCAACGATTGGCACTCTCTGCAGCGTACCGTGACGGCCGCCGGACACCTGCGGCTCGACGCGCCGCGACACGAAGGCAGCCATGCCGACCGCTTCTGGGCGGCTGCCCTCGCCCTGCACGCCGGCGAAGCCAACTCGGGTCGCCCGGAGATGCTCGCCGCGAAACCGCTGCGCTTCGCGCGTCAGGGAACGTGGTGACGCTGTGGACACTCACATGGCTCCACTCATCGCAGCACAATGGCACGACCAAACGGGTGGCATGGCCAAGCCGGTGGCATGGCCAAGCGCAGCGCCGCCATGCTCTGCCGACTTACGAACGCCATGCCTTCCGAAGGGATGCCGGCGCCTTCGGCTTGGGCATGCCACCCACCGCGCTTCACCGTGGCGCGGTTCCCCGTAACTGTGAAGGAGTCAAGTTCATGAGATGGACGCAACGCATCGTTAACGCTGTGCGGGGTGCGCGGGCGGAGCGGCCGCGTCCGGGGCGGCTGATCCTGCCCCGGTCGGCGGACACGCAGCGGGACTACCCCACGGCCGGCCTGACCCCGACGCGTCTGCTGGCCATTCTGCGGGAGATGGACGACGGGGCGCCGGCGTCGGCCATGCACTTGTTCGAAGACATGGAGGAGAAGGACGCGCACCTGTTCGCGGTGGCGAACACGCGGCGCTTGGCGCTCACGGGCCTTGCGTGGCAAGTGGTCAGTGCGGCCGAGACGCGCACCGACGTTGATCGCGGCCGGGCCGAGGAGGCGGCTGCCTACTGTCGCAGCGTGCTCGCGGGTCTGGATATGTTTGAGGAGTTCGCGCAGCACCTGGCGCTCGCCCTCGGCCGCAACATCGCGGTGGGCGAGATTGTGTGGGATGCGGTCGGCGGGCGGTTGCAGCCGGTCGATCTGGTGCCGGTCGATTTCGCGCGGCTCGTCTTTGACGATCTGGACGGGCCACGCATCCTCACGGAGGACGAGCCGCGCGAAGGCATCGCGCTGTTGCCCAACAAGTTCGTCGTACATACTCCACACAGTGTCTCGGGTCATCCGCAGCGCGGGGGATTGCTCCGCGTGACGGCCCTGATGTTCCTGGCGAAGAACCTGACGCTGAAGGACTGGCTGGTGTTCAGCGAGATCTTCGGGATGCCGGTGCGCGTCGCCCGTTATGAGCCCGGCGCCACGGCCGAGGAAAAGCAGGAGATGCTGCGCATGCTGGAGACCCTCGGCATGCACGCGGCCGGCATCTTCAGCAAGGCGATCGAGCTGCAGTTTCTCCAAGGCGGCTCGTACGGCAGCGGCCCGCCTTACGAGCATCTGGTGGAGTTCCTCAACCGCGAGATCAGCAAGGCATGGCTCGGGCAAACTCTTACTACGGATACTTCCGGTCAGCGGGCGGCGCTCGCCAGTACGCAGATCCACGAGATGGTGCGTAAGGACGTGCTGGCCGACGACATCCGCAAGGAGGGCCGCACGCTGCGCCGCGACCTGCTCGGGCCGCTGACGCGCATGCAGTTCGGACCGGATGCGCCGGTGCCGTACTTCACGCGGCAGCCCGGGCAGTTCCGCAGCGTCGATGAGCGCATCAGGGTGCTGGCGGCCGCGGTCAATCAACTCGGTTTGCGCATTCCGCAGCGCTGGGTGCATGAGACGCTGGGTCTGCCGCAGGCTTCGGCGGAGGAGCCCGCCCTGCCCGGGGCGACGCGTTGATCGCCGGCGGGCGGCGCTCCAGCGCGCGCCAAGCGCGTTCTTCTGATGAGATGACCAGGAACCGGTTTCCGTCGCAAGGAAGATACTATGAGCAACAACCTGACGCACGAGCATGCGGAGCAAGGCCCGCAGGTTGCGACCCGTGGGCCTGAGGACGCGAATGAACGGCTCTCCCTGCGGTCTGCGACGTTCGGCGGGGGGGAGGTTCCCCAGCGGGTGCTGCTGACGCCGTGGGGGGAGGTGGAGAGCAGCAGCGGTCCGTTCATCGTGGACGAGGAGGCGGCGAAGCTGGCGGTTGAGGCCTTCCGGGCGCACGCCACCGACTTGCCCGTCGATTACGAGCATCACACGCTCGGCGGAGCGTACGCCGCGCCGGACGGACAGGCGGTGGCGGCCGGGTGGGTCAAGGAACTGACGGCCGAGCCGGGTGTCGGGCTGGTGGCACTGATCGACTGGACGGAGCCGGCCCGGCGGCAGCTTGCCGCGCGGCAGTATCGTTACCTGTCGCCCGTCGCCCTCATCCGCCGGCGGGACCGCAAGCTGGTGGCGATTCACTCGGCCGCGCTGACCAACAAGCCAGCCATTGTCGGCATGCCGGCCATCGTCAACCGGGCGACCGACATGCCGGGTGTCATGGAGGTGGCACTTACTGCCCTGCGGGCGGAGTTGAAGCTCGCGGACGATGCCGACGCGGAGGCAGTGCTGGCGGCGGCGCGGGAGCGCCTGGCCGGCCTGCGGGAGGAACTGACCGCCCAGCAGGTCGAGGGGCGTCTGGCGGAGGCGGTGCGTGGCGGCAAGCTGGCCGAGGCGCAGCGCGACTGGGCCAGGACGCTGCTGCGGCGTGACGAGGCGTTGTTTGAGGAATGGCTGCGGACGGCGCCGGCGGTCGTGGCCTGCGGGGCGACGCGGCCGCCGCGCGGGGCGGACGGCGCGGACCGGCAGGCGACGCGGGCCGCGCGCGCCCGTGCGGAGTTCGCGCTGCATCCGCTGCTGGCGGAGTTGACCAGCGAGGAGGCATACGTGGCCGACAGCCTGCGCCGGCATGACGACACCCGGACTGCCGCGCGTTCGTAGATACTCACAGTAGCGAAGCTGCCGTTTGACGTTGCACAGGACCACGCCAATGGGAAACCCGGAGGGTGGCATGCCCAAGCTGAAGGCGCCGGCATGCGGTGCCGGGAGTGGCCGGCTCGCCCTGGCGCAGAGCATGGCGGCGCTGCGCCTGGCCGTGCCACCCGCATCCGTTCGTCGGTTTCGCCGTTGCCGGGAACTACTTGACACGGAGATGCACTGATGACTCTTACTGCCAACCGCGAAGTGGATCACTACATTGACCAGGAGCTGCGGAGTTTCCCGGTTGCCACGGGCCGGCACCTCCGCAAGGGAGCGCTGGTCGGCGTGCCGGCCGGTGGGTACGTCGGCCCGTTGCTGGCGGGCGACAGCTTCGCCGGCATCGCCTATGAAGAGGCTGACAACACCGCGGGTGCCGACGGCGCCCTGTCGGTGCGGGTATACACAGTGGGGGATTTCGGCCTGCCGCTGGCCGCGGCCACGCCGGCGGACGTGGGTCGGCCGGTGTTCGCCACGGCCGACGATACGCTGACCTTCCAGGGTTTCGAGAACTCCTACGTTGGCGTTGTGCAGGACGTGCCGGCCGCCGGCGAGATCATTCTGCGCATCGACCCGCTGCGCCGAATGGTCAAGACGGTCACGCACGCCGTGGAGGACCTCGCGGCGGGTGCGGACATCGCCGCCCGGGCGATCCATCATTTCAGCCAGGAGGGCTGGCTGGTGGCGGCCCGGGTGGTGAACCAGGCGACGGCGGCCACCGGCATCGACGCCGGCAACACGTGCATCGTGGCGCTGGTGCTGGACGGTGACATGGTGGCCACCGTGACCTTCAATGGGGTCACGGCCTTTCCGAACGCCAACACGGAACGGACGCTGGGTACGATCAGTCCCGCGCGGGCGGCGGCCGGCGCTGTCCTCAAGCTGGCGGTGACCAACGGGACGACCGCCAACCCTGGTCCGTTCCTGCTTGAAGTGGACTACGTGTAGGGCGGTCGCCGCGTTGCGGCCGCGGACGGTGGAGGCAGTTGCTTTTCGGGCGCCGGCGGCTTCGGTCACCCGCCCGCAGTGGAGATTCCGATTATGGCCATTATCAACACCGGGCTGCTGAGCAAGGGCCTGCGCAGCGAGTTCTTCGCCCGTTTCGAGGCCGCGCCGACGTACTACCAGGACCTGACGACGCGGATCGCGTCCAACTCCGACCTGGAGACGTATCGCTGGCTGGGCTCCGTGCCGCGCATGCGGGAATGGGGCACCGGGCGCGTCGCCGAGGGGCTGCGCACCGAGTCGTATTCGGTGGAGAACCTCAAGTATGAGGCCACGTTGGAGGTTGACCGCGACGAGATCGCCGACGACAAGACGGGGCAGATCCGGGTGCGCGTGGCGGAGCTGGCTGCCCGGGCCGCCACGCACAAGGACTATCTGCTTGCCCAACTGCTCATGAACGGCGCCACCGACGGTTTCAACAGTTACGACGGCGTGAGCTTCTTTAACGCGAGTCACGTCTCCGGTGCGTCCGGTGTACAGAGCAACCTGCTGACGCTGGACGTGCAGGACGAGGACGGCCCGTCGGCGGAGGAGTTCAAGGCTGCCCTCAAGCTGGCGATTGCCGCGCTGCTCGCCTGCAAGGACGACCGGGGCGAGCCGATGGCGATGACTGCCAGCGGCCTGGTGTGCGTGGTGCCCACCACTATGTATTTGACGGCCCTGGAGGCCGTCAACGCCAGCATCCTCAACAACACGTCCAACGTGCTGCAGGGCGTGGCACGCGTGATCGCGTTCCCCTGGTTCACGGAACTTACCCGCTGGTACCTGCTGAAGACCGACGGCGTCATCCGACCGTTCATTTTCCAGGACCGCGAGCCGGTCGAGTTCACGGCGCTCACGGAGGAGAGCGACGAAGGCTTCCGGCGCGAGAAGTTCCTGTACGGCGTGCGGGCCCGCTACCGCGTTACCTACGGGTACTGGCAGTACGCCGTCCAGATGAGTTTCAACGAGGCGACGTAGGCGCGGGCAAGACCGGGGCTTGACTTTGCCGTCCGCATGGCGGCGCTGCGCTTGGCCATGCCACCCATCGGGAGTACAGAGATGGCATACTTGACCAACCTGGATATTGAACAGCGTCTTGGTCACGCGGCCTGCGTGCAGCTTGCCGACGATGATGGCGATGGGCAGCCCGACGCGGGCGTGGTCGATGAAGCGCGGCTCGGCGCGGAGGGTGAATTGAACAGTTACCTCGCACGGCGCTACGAGGTGCCGATTGATCTCGGTCGTCATCCGGACGTGGGCGACTTGCTCAAGACCGTGGCCTTGGATCTGGCGGAATACCGGCTGCGCCTGCGGCGGCCGCCGATGCCGGACGATGCCGCGGCCCGGCGCCAGAGGACGACGGCATGGCTGGCACGGGTGGCCGACGGGCGGGTGAGCCTGCCGGCGAGCATTCCGATCGCCGCGAGTTCGTCACGCGGGACCGTAGCCACTGTCACCGGCGCGACGCGTCGTCTGTCTGATAAGGAACTGGAGAGCTTCTAGGTCGGCGGGACGCTTGGGCGCCGGCGTGCGGGGTGGCATGGCCAAACGCAGCGCCCCCATGCGTGTCCGAGAACGCAAGCCCGTTCTTACGCCGAAGCATGCCGGCGCCTGTGGCTTGGGCATGCCACCCAGGCTGGGCAGCGCTTCGGCTTGGGCATGCCACCGAGGCTGGGCAGCGCTTTGGGCTCGGGCGGGCCACGTGGTCGGTGTCCGCAGCACCGAGGGCATGGAGTGACGCCGTTCACGAGTGGCCATCGAGCAGGGGAGCAGAGAATGCCGACACCGGATCGCAGCACAATCAAGACGGCCGTGGAGGCGCTGCTGGCGTTGTTGCGTGAGCACCTCGTGGCGGTGCCGCCGACGGCCGCGGCCCCGTTTCGAGGCGTGGCCGAGGGTCCCGCCAAGGGCACCGAGTACCCGCGACCCTTCCTGGCCGTCCGTCTTACGCGGGCACGCCCGATCGGCGTAACGAACGACGACAAGCTCTTCGAGGTGAGTGCGGGCCTGCAGGTGATCGTGGACCTGCTCGGCAACGGCGCGCACGGCGGGCTGCTCGACCCGGTGGCGGCCGTCGAGGATTACCTGGATGCGCTGCGCGACACGGGCGTGACCGACGGAGTGGACGGATTCGATGAACGGGCCTGGGCTTTCTCGTATCCGCTGACCACGGCCGGGGCGCGCGTGGCGATTGCCGAGGCGAGCTTCGCCTTCGTGGTCAAGGTACAGCGTGAGCACCACCGGGTGCCCGCTTCATAGAGCCGCTGATACAAGTCTCGTGCTTGTCGGGCGGGGATTGGGGGATGTTCAGGCGGCCGCGGCATCCCCCCTCACCCTGCCCTCTCCCCCGAGGGGAGAGGGGTTCCGTTTGGTACTCACAGGATGACCAGCGATGATCTGGATACTGGCGACGCGTGGCGCTGCGACGAAGTTGCGCAGCAGTCCGTACACGGAGACCCCGATCGAAGGGGTCCACAGCGTGGTGTACCGGCCGGGGATCGCCCCGATCGCGGTGACGGTGGGCGAGTTCGACCCGGAGCCGACCGGCTTGTACGAGCGCGGGGTGAGCCGGATTTCGGGGTGCGTGTTCTCGTATCATGGGCTGGTGGCGGAGACGCTGCTGGACATTCGAGCGGAGATCGACCTGATCATTCGCTACCGTGCCAGTGGGCAGCGGCGCCAACGCCGGCTGGTGAACGTGCTGTTCATCGGCGATGCGGCCGTGAGCGTGCCGGCGCTCAACAGCGGCGTGTCGAAGCTCATCGGCGTGCCGTTTCGCGTGCAATTCCCGGTGGGCGACACGTTTGCGCAGCACGTCATCGACGAGGAAGACGCCGGGGAATGACGAAGGTGGAAGGCAAGAAGTGGAAGGCAAGAGGCAAGAGGGGGGCGTAGGGCGGGCTCTGCCCGCCGGAGAATGGCGAAGTGCGAATAGCGAATGAAGCGCGGCCGCGGGGAACCGAGCCCGAGCGGGAGCGAGTGGGCAGGCCACGCCGTGCACCCCCGGAGGGGGTGCACGGCGTTGCTCGCGTCGTCAGTTCCGCTCGGGCTCGGAATGCCCGCTCGCCTCCGCACGGCCTCGGAATGCCCGCTTGCTTGCGCGAGGGCTCGGGGGCTCGTGTGTCCTCCGACACATGTCCGTCGCTGCCTCTCAGGTTGGGTTTTCCGGTGCGCGACGTACGGGCTCAGCGCAAACACCGGCTGCCGCCTAGGTTGCATTCAACCCGACAGCCTCTAAGATGCCGGCGCAGGCGCGGTTCCTGCCTCGGACAAGCGACGCGGAGAGCCAGACGTGAGTGATAGCCCGAATACACAGGTACCTCCTGTCGGGGAGGGCCCGTTCCCTTCCGAGACTGCCGCTCCCCACCCGGGAGGACACAAGTGTGGATGCGCCTCGGCGTTCAAGTGTGCGGTCCAGGTGGTGGCCGTCGTGCTTGCTCTGGCGGCCGCCTACATCAGCTACCTGCTGTTGCTGGAGCACGTGACCGGCTCCGCGGGGCCGAGCTGGTTCGAGGCGGTGTGCCAGGCCGACGCCGGCACCACCACGCCCGCCAACAGCGCGGACGCCGCCGGCGCCACGAGCAAGTCCGGCGAGATGAGTACCAACGAGGCGTCGAACGCTGCCGGCCCCGCCAGCCCCACGGAGGGTGCAGGCGCGCCTGGTACATCCACCCCCACGCGTGGCGCGGGAGAGCCGCAAGCCTACACGCGCGACTGTGATACGGTACTCAAGGGGGATTATGGTGTCTGGCCGCCCAGGAAGCCCGGCGATCCGGACAACGTGCGGCGGACGCCCGTGGCGTTCCTGGGACTGCTGTACTACTCGTTCCTGGCCGTCTGGTTCGTGGGTGTGGGGAGTCCGTCGCGCGACCGGCTGTGGGTGCACTTCTTCCCGCTGGGCATGGTGACGACGGGTCTGGCCGGCTCGGCCTTCTTCACCTGGATCATGTTCACGCGGGAGGAGGCCTGGTGCCCGTGGTGCCTGGTGACGCACGGGCTGAACCTGGCCCTGGCGGTGTGTCTGCTGCTTGCCTGGCCACCGCGGCCGCGCGGGGCGTCGCTCGTGTCAGTCGGCAGCCGCCCCTCGGCGCGACAGGCGTTGGCGGCGCTGGTGGCGATGGCGCTGGCGGCCTATGGCCACTTCGCTTTGCTGGGCGCGCTGCATCAACGTCGCCTGGTGCTGACGGCCGAGGCGAACGTCCAGCAACTGCAACAACTCGTGGACCGCCTCAAGGGGGATCGCACCCGGATGATGGCCCGCTGGCTGCGCGAGGAGAAGCGGACCATCACGCTGCGTGCGGACGACCCCGTGGCCCCCTTCCAGCACGGCGAGAAGACGTTGCAGGTGGTCGTCTTCAGCGACTTCCAGTGCCCCTTCTGCAAGCAGGTGGCGCAGTTCCTGGAGAAGGACGCGCAGCCGCTCTTCGACCGCCACATGCGTATCATCTTCAAGCACTACCCGCTGCATCCGCAGTGCAACGCGAACGTGAAGACGGCCGTGCATAAGATGTCCTGTTACACGTCCGCCCTGGCCGAGGCGGCACGGCTGCAAGGCGGCAATGACGCCTTCTGGAAAGCGCATGACTACCTCTTCGAGCACCAGCGCGAGACGGAGAAGCTGTCCATCGACGCCTTCTCCCAGGCGCTCGGCCTGGATCCCGAGCGCGTCCGCGACGACATGAAGTCCGAGCAGGCCGCCCGTCGCATCTGGGAAGACGTCGGCGAGGGCCAGAAGTGCCAACTGCGGGCGACGCCGAGCGTGTTCATCAACGGTCGCTACGTGGAGAGCCTGATGGTGCGCGATGTCGAGTTCTGGGATGCCGTCGCCGATCAGTATTGGCGCACAATCGGCAAACCGCGCCCGGAGCACACCAAGCGAGCGGATCTCGCCGGGGCCGGCGCCGTCCCGCTGCCGGAGGAAGACGCCCCGCCGTCGACGGCGGAACCGGCAGAAACGTTGATCAACGGACCCGTCACTCCAGATAACCCAGGTCCGCCAGGCGGGCCTTGACCTGGGCTAGTTCCGCCGCGGAGTAGGCCTGTGCCGCAGCGGGCGCCGTGACGGCATGCGCCGGCGCCGTCCGCGCGCCAGCCGTGGGTGTCGAAACCGCCACTGGCTCGGCCTCCACGCTGGGCGGCACGGCAAAGAGGTCCGCCACCACATGCCCTTCCATGTCGGCCGGTATGCGCTGGCCGAGCAGGGCCAGGACCGTCGGGGCGCAATCAACGAGGCGTGCCTCGACGCGGCGACCCGCGGCCACGCCGGGTCCGGTGGCCACCAGAACCCCTTCCGGTCGGTGCGTACCCTCCAAATGGCGGTAGGACAACCAGCGCACCGCCTGCGAACCCCGAATCTTGCGCACCACGGCCAGACCGTCGCGCGGAATCAGCATCAAATCCGGCAGCCAAGGCTGGTCCTTCCGCCGGCAGCCGTACAACTCCTCCGGCTTGTGGGCGGCCGTAAACAACGGAACCAGGTTACCGCCCGGGTCACGAACCTGGCACTCCGGCCCCAGCAGGCGCGCCTGCAGCTCATCCCGCTGTGGTTCATACTCCGCGGGCTCGACGATGCCGCTCGGTTGACGCCCCTTGAGATTCACATAAAGAAAACCGGCCATGCCCGCGTGCATAACGCAGGCTCGAGTCGACGTGAAATCTACCGGCAAATCAGCCGGGCCGTCCCCGGCCGGCAGCGTCCCGCCGCGTCCGCCCGACGGCTTCCGCCACGGCATGCCCGTCCAGCCCAGACGCGCCGCGCCTCCGCGCAGTCTCAGATAGCCCCACCGCTGCAACAGCAGGTTGACGTACACCTTACCGTCCAGGCTGCCGTGCCCGTGGTCGGAGACCATCAGCACAGCCGCCGCGTGCTCGTCCGCGTAGTCCAGCATCTCGCCGATCACCGCATCAAGAGCGCCGAAGGCCGCCCGGGTGATCTCGCGCCGGCGCGGCTGACGCCGCGCAAACCGCGGGTCGATGTGCTTCCACGCCTTGTGCTGGAGGTTATCCACCAGCTTCAACACGACCATCAACACGTCCCAACCCGTGCGCCCGCCGCACCACCTGGCCACCTCAGCCCCCTGGCGGAAGCTGCGTGCCATGTAGTCCACGTTGCGGGCGAAGAGACGGTCGCCGCCGAGCACTTTGCGGCGCCAGTTCTTGCGCAGGGTCGGGTCCGGCCAGCGGTCGAGGATCTCGCGTCGCCAGTCGGGCGGATAGACGAACTCAGCCTGCGGGCCGGGCGTCTCGAAGCCGCTGATCATACAGCCGTTGAGGGGGACCGGCGGGTAGGTCATCGGCACGTTGATGCTGCACACCCGCAGGCCGCGGTCGCTGAGAATCTGCCAGAGGTTCCGCACGTGGTCGAGGCAGCGGGTGCTGTTGAGCACCAGGCGGTTGGTGAACGGGTCATACCGCTCGAAATCAATGATGCCGTGCGAACCCGGCTGCTTGCCGGTGAGGAACGTCGTCCAGGCGGCCGGCGTGATCGGCGGGACGGTCGAGTGCAGGACGCCGGCGCAGCCCCGCCGGATGGCCTCCGCCAGGCGCGGCATCCGCCCTTCGGCCATGAGTGGGTCGAGCACGTCGAAGGTCGCCCCGTCCAGGCCGAGGATCAGGACGCGGCGTGCGGCCGCGTCCACCGGTCGGCGACCGGTCGCTTCTGCTTGCGGCGACGCGCTTTGGTGCGTATCTTCCGTCATTGCCTGTACTTCCGCCTCATTCGCGGCGTTCACTCCCACCGGCGCTCCTGGCTCCCTGGGGGGGTCGGAGTGTAGCCGCACACCCGCGCGATTGCAACGCGGTCGCCGGCCCGCTATATACGCAGGCGTCGGTCGCGGCCCGCCGTCGCCTTGCAGGACGGCGCCGGCGCCCCCGCGGAACCGAGAGAGGACTTATGCGGATCATTCGCCGACCGACCGTGTATCTCGTCGCGCGACAGACGGTTAACGCTGCCGATCTGGAGCGCTTCCTCGCCGATCATCAGTTTGCGCACTGGACGACGGACACGTCGGTGGCGGCCGAGGTCGTGACGGAAGTCGCCGGGCGCGTCTGCTACATGAGCTTCGCGAAGCCGCGTCCCGGCGGGAACGCCGCGTACCTGGAGCACCTCAAGGACGTTGCCCACGGGTCGGTCCTGGAGCACGCGGTGTTCAGCTTTCTGATCACCGGCGTGTCGCGTTCCTTCACGCACGAGCTGGTACGCCACCGCGCCGGGTTCGGCTACTCACAGCTTTCGCAGCGCTACGTCGATGAGTCGGTGGCCGAGTTCATCGAGCCCGACTGCATCGCCGAGGACCCGGCCCTGCACGAGGTGTGGGTGCAGACGGTCGGCGCCGCCCAGGCTGCCTACGTGCAGCTTGTCGAGGGGCTCCTGCGCAAGTTCGCGGCCGTGCCCGACGCGACCCAGCGCCGCAAACTCGCCCGCCAGGCCGCCCGCTCCGTGTTGCCCAACGCGACGGAGACCAAGATCTTCGTCACTGCCAACGCCCGCGCCTGGCGTCACTTCATCGAGATGCGCTGCAACGAGCACGCCGAGGTGGAAATCCGCGCGGTCGCAACGCAGATTCTGGAGATTCTCAAACAAGAGTCGCCGAGCATCTTCGGCGACTATGAATTCGTCCTACTCCCCGACGGCTCGCGCGCCGCCCGGACACCGTATCACAAGGTCTAAACGACGGCGCCCAGGCGCGGGTGAGCGTCAATCCGGGCTGCGGACCACGCCCTTACCGGGTGGCATGGCAAAGCGCAGCGCCGCCATGCTTGCCGCGACCAAAGGGGCGCATTGCATGTCCGCATGCCGGCGCCTGCGGTTTGGGCATGCCACCTCGTCTACTCGCTGAGTCCGTGTATTGAAGTGTGCGGCACGCGGGGGAGGGGCTGCGTCACCCCACCTCCACCGTCGACGCCGGTTGCCGGCGGCGCAGGCTCTGCCAGCGGCCCGCGGCCAGTGCCACCAGGCCCGCGCTCATGGCGATCACGACCACTTCCGTGATCACCATGGCGGCCGAGCCCGGCCACTGGTGCACGTCGCGGAACAACTCCCGACCCAGGCTGGCAAACGAAGTCACCAGCATGAACAGCGCGGGTAGCAGCGTGTACCACACCGGCCGCATCCGCGCCACCAGCCAGCAGGTGCCCACAATCAGCGCCATCGCCGCCAGAAGCTGGTTCGCCGAGCCAAAGATCGGCCAGATGCCTGCGTAACCGTTCCCCAGCCCCAGCAGCAGCATCAGCCCCACCGCGATGCCGGAGTTCACCCAGTACCGACGCAGCAACTGGAGAGCGACGCGCGGCAGACCGCGTGTCTTCACCACCGGCCCGCGCGAGGCGGGTTCCAGGAGAGGCGGCTTCTGCGTCGTAAGCCCGCCGGTCCCCGCCACGTGGGCGGCCGGGACCGCCACTGCGGCGCCGACCGCGCTCCCGGCGGCGGCTCCGGCAACGCTCGGGCCCGCGGCCACATCGGCGAAGACGTCGTACCGCGCAAACAGCGTCGCCCAGCCCTCCTCGATCATGTAGCGCGTCAGCCGGACGGCCGTGTCCAGCGTGGTGACCAGGAAGCCCTCCAGCAACAGCATCGCCCCGAGCGCCCCGGCCGCCACGGGCAGACCCAAACCCACGTTCGTCGTGTGGCCCACGGCCATGGCGAACGTCAGGACCGCATTGCCCTTGGCACCTTCGGGGTGGCAGTAGCCCCTGTAGCCGGTCAGCGATAATCCGACCATCAAGCAGCAGATCACGCAGACCGCCAGGAAGCTCTCCAGCAGCATCGCGTAGTAACCCACGCGCCGGGCGCCCAGTTCGTGGTTGAGTTGTTTGCAGGTGGTGCCGCCGGCACACAGGCTGTGGAAACCACTGACGGCCCCGCAGGCGATCGTAACGAACAGCACCGGCCAGCCGGGGCCCAGGCGCTCGGACGCGTTGGCCCAGTTGTTGACAGGCAGGGCGTCACCCCCGCTCACGGCTCCACCGCCGCGCAGGGCGGCCGCCACCAGCGCCACCACCAGAAACACGATACCCGCGTACAGCATGTGCACGTTGATGAAGTCCCGGCTCTGCAGAAAGAGCCAGACCGGCACGCCCGCCGCCACCAGCACGTAACCGCTGATAAGGAGCTTCCAGGTACCCGGAGCCACCGCCATGGGCAGCTTCAGGCCCACCGCCACCGAGATCGCGCAGATGACCATCGCCAACAGCGAACACAACCACACCGGCATCTTGCGCTTCAGGTAGAGATACCCGATCAACGGCGAGAAGGCTGTGATGACCACGACGGACGTCGACGCGATTCCGCCGATGACGGCCTGATTACCTTCGACGCGGAAGAGCGTCTGGTCCGGTGCGAGCTGCAAGACATCGACGGCCACTCTGGACGTCAGCGCCGTGGCGGACAAGTCGAGGAAGGCCGCGCAGACCAGCGCCAGCAGCGCCACCAGGAGAATGAGCAGCAGCACGAACGCCGCCGGACCGATGTACCGCCGGGCGACGACGGTCAGGTTCTTGCCGCCCTCGCGCACGGCAATGTGCGTGGCCACGTAGTCATGCACCGCCCCGAGGAAGATGCCGCCCAGCAGCACCCACAACAGCGCCGGCCCCCAGCCGAAGTAGATGGCCAGCACCGGCCCGATGATGGGCCCCGCCCCGGCAATCGACGCGTAGTGGTGCGCGAAGACCACCGGCGTCCGCGTCGGCACGTAATCCCGCCCGTCGTTCAGCGTCACCGCCGGCGTGACGCGGTCCCGACGCTCACCCAGCACCCGCCCGATGACGGGGGCGTAAAGCCAGCCTCCCAACACGAGCGCGAAGGCCGCGACGACTATGATCAACAGAACGCTCATCAGTGATCTCTCCCAGGCACTGGCTCCAAGCTTACCGGGAAGGGTGCAATACCACACGACGCGCACCACACACCCTTCCCGCCGGGCCGGCCAACTGGGCTGCCCCCGCCCCCGGTGTCACTCTCCCCGGCCGGAGGCTTGCCACCCTTCATTGTAGCGTGATCGACGCCGTGTGGGAGAGGCATGCCCCCGACACGGGGCAATTGCGTGTGGGGACCGTGCGTTTTGCTCGGTGTCGCGGACAGGGGTCGCGAACCCGCGCCGGGGAGGACGAATGCGGGAGTTGCCGCCGCTCGCTCCGGGGCGGCCTCAGTTCGCCAGGTTCTCGTACATGCGCAGGGCGGCCGGACCGACCAGCACCACCATGATGGCGGGGAAGATGAACAGGATCAGCGGCACCATGAGTTTGACGGCCGTCTGCTGGGCGCGCTCCTCGGCCTTCTGACGCCGCTTGGTACGCAGGGAGTCGGACTGATTGCGCAGCGCCTTGGCGATGCTGGTGCCGAAACGCTCCGCTTGGTTGACGATGGCCACCAGCGACTTGACCTCGGGAATGCCGCTGCGCTCGTCGAAGTGGGCCAGGGCCTCCGAGCGCGGGATGCCCATCTGCGATTCCAGCGTGACGATCTGGAGTTCCTCGGAAACGACCGGGTGGACGTGGCGCATCTCGTCGCCGACGCGTTGGATGGCCGCATCCAGCCCCAGCCCGGATTCGACGGAAATCACCATCAGGTCGAGGGTGTCGGGCAACCCGGCGCGGATTTTCTCCCCCCGCGACGAAATCGCCAGCTTCAGCCACAGGTTGGGGAGCATGAAACCCAGCGCCCCCCAGAAGACCACGGCGCCGACTCCCTGGCCCAACGTCTGCCCCTTGGACCAGGCATACAGGGCCGCCAGCAGGGCGGCCGAGCCCGCCACGATCGTCTTGCTCGCCAGAAACAGCGTTACCACGTTGTCCCCGCGGTACCCCGCGTTCGCCAGGCGGACACGCAGCTTCGACATCTCCTCCGGCTTGCTCAGCATGACCGGGCGCATCAGGGTCGGGGCCACGCTGCTGACGAAGCGTTTGGCCATCGACTCACGCTGGGTGCGGGCCAACGGGGTCGCCGGCGCCTGGCTGCTCTGCCCGCGCATGCGCCGCCGGATGGTGCCGTCCTTCTCGGCCTTTTTGGGCCAGAGGGAGTACGCAATGATGGCCATGCTGGTAACGGCCAGGATACCGATGAACGGAAGGGGCATGTGCCGACCTCCTGTGGCGGGGTCGCGGGCCGTCGCCCGGGTTAGATCTTAATGTTGACGATCCAGCGGATCATCGCCAGCCCCATCAACTGCATGCCGCCGGCGATCATCAGCAGCGTTTTGCCCGCCGGTTCTTCCAGCAGCGTGCGGGCGTAGTTCTGGTTCAGCGTCCAGATGGCCCCGAACACGACGAACGGCAGTCCGAACAACACCCACCCGGAGAGCCGGCCTTCACCGGTGAGCCCGCGCACCAGGCCCACCAGTTCGATGCGCTGCCGGATGAGCCCGCCGATCTTGTCGAGCACCTCGGCCAGGTCGCCGCCCGTCTGCCGCTGGATCAGTACCGCGGTGACGAAGAACCGCACGTCCAGGGAGTCCACGCGATGCGCCATTTCCAGCAGGGCATCCTCGATCTTCATGCCCAGGTTCTGCTGCTGGTAGATCAGCGCGAACTCGGTGGCGACCGGGGGGGGCAACTGCTCCTGTACAAGCTGAATGGCGCTGGCCAGCGAGTGCCCCGCGCGCAACGCCTGGCCCATCAGCTCGAACACGTCCGGAAGCTGGTTGGTCAACTTGCTGATGCGCCGCTTGCGTTTGAAGTTGATGACGATCAGGGGGGCAAACACGATGGCAGCCCCGCAGCCCACGGCGGCCAGCACGTTCTGCTGGAGAACCGCCACCGCCAGCATGACCAGCAGGGCGAGCCCCATCAGGTTCACCATCATCTGCGACGCCGACCAGGCGATGTCCGCCTGGTCCAGCATGGTCTGCAGCTTGGGCATGAAGCTGAGTCTGCCCAGCACCTGGTCGGCCAGGCCCCGCTCCTGCCCCATCGCCCCGCGCTTGAGGATATTCTGCGTGACCTTTTCGTTCCGGCTGGAGCTTTCCCCGCGCAGCCGGTCCTGCAGCTTGCGGTGCTTGGCGGCCCGCGTCTCGACGATGACCTGATAGAGCCCGTAGCTGAGCATGATCGACCCCAGCACGGGCAGTACCAGGAACAGCACGTCCTGCGTGGCTGCCAGGACCGGCAGCGCGCTGACTGGATCGAGGGAGCTGTTCATAACCGGGTTCCCCGGCGCCCTGCGTCAGGCGCCCTCATCCTCCAACAGGACCTGGCGCTGGAAGAGACCGGGATCCAGCGCGCACCCGCAGGACTCCAGCCGGTCTAGGCATTGGGGTCGCAACCCCGTCGCCACGAAACGACCATACGCCTTACCCGCCGACGAAATGCCGACCTGCTCAAACTGGAAGATGTCCTGCATCGTGATGATGTCACCTTCCATGCCGGTGATCTCGGTCACACTGATGATCTTGCGCGGCCCGCCGGTCAGCCGGCTCGCCTGCACGAGGACGTTGACGGCCGAGGCGATCTGCTGCCGAATGGCTTTGACGGGCAGATCAAAGCCGGCCATCATCACCATGGTCTCCAGACGAGCGACTGCGTCGCGGGCGCTGTTCGCGTGAATCGTGGTGAGCGACCCGTCATGCCCGGTGTTCATCGCCTGCAGCATGTCCAGGGTCTCGGCGCCGCGGCACTCGCCGACGACGATACGGTCGGGACGCATCCGCAGGCTGTTGATGAGCAACTCGCGGATGGTGATGCGCCCTTTGCCCTCGATGTTGGCCGGGCGGCTCTCCAGGCGGACGATGTGCGGCTGGCGCAGCCGCAACTCCGCGGCGTCCTCGATGGTCACGATCCGCTCGTCGGACGGGATGAACGACGAGAGGTTGTTCAGCAGCGTCGTCTTGCCCGAGCCGGTCCCCCCGACCACCACGCAGTTCAGGCGTGACTTCACGCACGCCTCCAGGAAGTCGCGCATCTCCGGCGTGACCGACTTGAACCGAACGTAGTCATCCCAGGTGAGCGGGTCCGCGCCGAAACGACGGATCGACACGCTGGCGCCGTCCAGGGCCAGCGGCGGAATCACGGCGTTCACACGGCTGCCGTCGGCCAGGCGCGCGTCCACCAGCGGCTGGTTCTCGTCGCACCGCCGACCCACGGCACTGACGATCTTGTCGATGACGTGCATCAGGTGGGCGTTGTCCCGAAAGGCAATCTCCGTGAGCTCGAGCCGACCCTTCCGTTCCACGTAGATATGCTTGGGACCGTTTACCAGAATATCACTGATGCTCTGGTCGGACAGCAGCACCTCCAGCGGGCCTAGGCCGAACGTCTCGTTGAGCACCTCGTCGATCAGACGCTGGCGCTCGTTAAAGCTCAGCAGCGTGTTCTCGCGGTCCGCCAGTTGCGACACCAGCTCCCGCACCTGCTCCCGCAGGGACTCGTCATCGCCCACCAGGCGCGTGAGGTCCAACTGGTTGATCAGGTTGCGGTGCAGACGCACCTTGAGCAGGTTGAACTGCTCGGTCTTCTCCTCCGTGACGCGGGGTTTGCCGGGCGCAGGCCCGTGTCCGGCGGCGGGCTTCGCCGCCGGCGGGGGCTTGGGCACGGCGCCGGCGGCCGGCGCGGGCCCCGCGGCCGCCGGGGGTCGCACTGCCGCGGGCTTGACCGCCGCGGCGGGGGCCGCCGCGGGCGGCGGAGTAGGTGGAGCTGTGCTGGAGCGTCTGCCAAACATCGTTCGCCCAGGCGCCGTCCAGAACCGCAGAGTGCTCGCCCGGGGTGACGGCCGGCCCGCGCGAGCGACAGGCAGCCGGGGAGCGCAGGACCTCGCCGCGGGCCTACGCCCGCGAGAAGATCTTGTTCAGCAGGCTCCCCTTGCCCGCCTCTTCCTTCTTCTTTTCATCGGAAGGGCCCTGAGGATTGTGTAGCCGCTGGGCGAGTTCCTGAATCGCCGCCCGTACCTTGCTTCTCGGACCATGTTCCAGCAGTGGCTCACCGAGGTTGATCGCCCCGCTCACCGTCGCCCAGTCATCCGGGATGACGACCGACGCCTCCAGGCCCAGCGTGGACTCGACGTCCTGGAGCGACAGGTGCCCCGATTCACGCCCCGCCCGGTTGCACACCAGCCGCAGCCGTTCCCGACCGAACCCCGCCTCGCGCAACCCCTCGATGATCCGCAGGGCGTTGCGCACCGGCGGCACCAGCAACTGCACCACCAGCAACGTAACGTCCGAGAAATCCAGCACGCTCTTGGCCGTCAGGTCAAACCGGTTGGGCCCGTCCGTCACCACGTACTCGTTGAATTGCAGCAACCCCGACAGCAACGCCACGCACGCCGACGCCGTCATCGTGTCCGCCTGGGCGAAGTGCGACGGGCGGGAGAGCACGTGCACGCCGCTGGAGTGCTTCTCCAGCGCCCGCTGCAGGACGGCCGCCTCCAACGCCTCCGGCGAATGACACAGGTCCGCCAGCGTGTATTTCACTTCCACGTCCAGCAGCGTCGCCACCTGGCCGAAGCGGTAGTCCATGTCCACCACCGCCACCGCCCCCGCGGCAAGCTGCCGCAGCTCCACGGCCAGGTTGGTCGCCAGGAACGTCGCGCCTACGCCGCCCGCGGCCCCCAGCACGGTAATCAGCCGACCCTGCTTGACGTGCTCGCCCTGCTGGGCGACCACGCGGTCGATGGCCTCGCCGAGCGTTTTCGGGTCGATCGGGCGGGGCAGGAACTCCCGCAGCCCCTTGCGCAGGACATTGAGGATCAGTTGTCCGTCCGTGGAGGAAGAAACCGCGAAGACCGCCAGGTTCCGCTCTGCGGCCGCGATTTCCCCGGCCACGGGCAGGATGGTTTCGGGCGTCGGATCCAGGTGGACAATGAGGATGTCCACCTGACACTGACGCACCGTCTGATGCAGCAGGGCGGGTTCGTCCACCTCGGCAACGATCTTCACCCCGTCGAAGCTCAACAGCAGCGCGCGCAGCTCCCGCCCGAACTGCTCGTCGGAATTGAGGATGATGAAGCGGACGTTGCGCCCCATGGCTCTTGTGCGCACTCCCGCGGCAGGGGGAGCAAGTGGCCTGCCGCCGGCGGCGCAAGGTGTCCACCGGCGGCAGGCTGTCTCCGCACAGTTGGTCGGCGCACGTCCCCCCGGACGGCCCGCTACCGGATCAGTTCCACCGGTCGCTGACCTCCCAGACGCTGGAAGATCGCCGCCAACTGGGCACTGTACTGCTCAATCGAGCCTCCCGCATGGAAGTGCTCGCCATGTCCAATATCGGCTATGTCTTCCATCAAGGCCTGATCGGAGTCCGCCCCGACGCTGACCGCGAAGATCCGATAACCCTGATCGGCCGCCGCCTGCGCCGCGTCGCGGGCGTACTGGGCGGCGTTCACCCCGGTTGGGCGGTTCGCGTTCCCGTCCGTCAGCAGCACGATGATCTTACGGGACGCACCGCGGGCCCGCGTGCTGCGGAGCTCCTCGATCGCCCGGTAGATGCCATCGCCGATGTTGGTGTAACTGTCGTAGTGACCCGCCTGGAGCTGCTGCATCCGCGTTCCGATGGACAGCACGTCCAGCGTCAGGTCGCGTTCGTGCCGCCCGATCGTGCCGTAGACCTCCAGCGATACCTGGTCCTCGCTGTCCAGCCCGTCGATGAGCTCGACCATGAACTGCACGGCGTCCTTCACCGCCTGCATCGGCTGCTCGGGCGTGTTCGCCAGCTCCGGCGTGTTGCTGTTCTCCGGGCGCTTCTCCATCAGGTAGTTGATGAACGTCTTGATCCCGAACCGGTACCGGAACGAAGAGTTGGCGCTGTACAGGCTGGTCGACGTCAGTTTCATGTAGTTGTTGATGTAGTCCAGGAAGATGTCGCGCGACGCGGTCGCCGAACGCGTGCCGAACGTCTCGAACCACTCCAGCTCGTTGCTCCCCACGGCCGTGTTGCCGTTGCCCGCCGGGGCGCCGCGTTTCTGCCAGAGCCCGCCGGAGATGCCGCTATTCCAGTACGCCAGCCCCAGGGCGACCGCGGTGCGGTACGGCCAGGAGCCGCTGGCGTCATACGACTTGCTCTTCAGGGCCTGCACTTCGGCGTAGTTGTAGCCCTGCGCGTACCACAGTGCCTCCAGGGTCGCGTTGCTCCAGTTCGCATTGTAGGGCAGGTACCACAGCCCCGCGTCCGCGGAGGGGCTGTAGCCCGAGGTGACCGCGTAGGTGCCCCACTCGCTCATGTATCCCCACGCCGGTCCGGGGCGCAGGGAATGCACGACGTTCGCGGATTGCGCACCCGCCTTGGTCGCCACCGTCATCTGTGCCAGGTAATCGTTGGAGATTGTGAAGCCGAAGCTCTCCGTTTGCACCTGCCCATCGTCGCCCAGGCTGGTTTCGTCGAACTTCAGCCCGGCGACCCCCGTGGTCGGGTCGTTGCCGGTCTCCACCGGATAGCCCCCGCCGCTGGAGGCCGTCGCCAGCGCCATCGCCCAGGCCGCCTCCGGCAGCCCCAACGTCAGATGGCTTAACGCCGGCGTAGCGCCCGAACCGTCGCTGGTCAGGTCGATCGAGACCGTCGAGGTCCCGTCCCCGTTGTTCGTTACGTTGACAACTGACGTGAACCCAAGCCCATCGGACCGGGTGGTAACACGGTCGGGGTCCGGAAACGCCGCCCAGACATCAAAGATGTTGATGTTGGTCAGCTTGTAGTGGGCGAACTCGCTGTCGTCCGTGTGGGAGCCCGACAGGTCCGCCACGATGGCGATGTCCCGCGGCACCATGACCGCCGTCCCCTCGGCCGCCATGTCCTTCTGTTCGAGGCCGAAGACCCGCGCGAACATCAGCTCGACCGGCCCGTTCGGGGAGTCGTCACCGTCCTCGCCTTCCTCGTTCCACAGACCGCCCGAGCCGTTGCCCATCCGGATGCGCACCCGCACCGCATCGGGTTGCGTCTCCGTTTCCGTCAGTTCGTAGACGTTGGCCTCGGCGTCGTAGTTGGCCCGATAGAACGTGACGTCCGCCGTGGGGCTGATGCTGAGGCTCTTCCCCATAACGGCGTTCGCCTGCACCACCCGCTGGGCTTCGGCCCGGGCCAGTTCGATAGGATCGCCGTAGGCGAAGTCGGCGAGCCGGGCGGCCGCAGCGAGGGCGGCCGCATCCGCCGTCCGCTGCAAGTCGCTCCGCGTGTTGTAGACGTACCCCAGGTCGACCGTCAGGGCGACGAACCCTATCAGGGCGACCAGGGACACCGCCACCTGGACCGCGACCACCGCCTTGCGGCGCGCAGGGCGGGGCGCACGAAAACGTTTAGCCATCATCTCTTTCACCCTCCCAAGAGTCTGTGACCTGTATGCAGGTCCGGTCTGTCAATCGCGCCGTTCGCCTCCGGGGGGCGGTTGTGCGCTCCTTATTCCCCTTACTGCTGTCGGTCCTCCCCCGTGGTGTGTCCCCACGGACCGTGGACGGACAGATTACTCGGCTCCGATTCCAGCACGGCACGCTCGGCGGCGTCCTTTGCCGCGCCCGGCCGCGCCGGCTCTCGACCCCGCGGGTCTTCCAGCCAACCCAACGCGTAAAGCTGCATCGGCGTCGGCGGCGCCACGTCCTCACCCGGCACCGGCACCACCTGCTGCGGATCCAGCGGGGCTACCACTTCCGGTGTCACGAAGATCACCAACTCCGTCAGCGAACGCCGAAACTCCACCGACCGAAACAGGGCGCCCAGTACCGGCAGTTCGCCCAGCCCCGGCACTCGGCTGGAAAGTCCCCGCACCTGCTCGCTGAGCAGACCGGCGATCGCCAGTGTCTGCCCGCTGCCCATCTCGATCGTCGTCTCCGCCGACCGCGAACGCAGCCCGGGCACGACGTATCCTTCAATCTGCACGCCCGTTGAGTAATCCAGCTCCGACACCTCCGGTGCCACGCGCAGCCGGATCGCCTGCTGGGCCCGCACCACCGGCGTGAAGTTCAGGCGCACCCCGAACTGACGGAACTCGATGGTCACTTGTTGATTGCCCTGCGGCACCGGGATCGGGAATTCCCCGCCCGCCAGGAAGCTCGCCGTTTCCCCGCTGATGGCCACCAGGTTCGGCTCCGCCAGCACTTGCAGAAGCCCGTTGTCCGACAACGCCTGGATGAACAGCTCCATCTGCACGCGCGGGAAACCCAGCGTCAGGGTGGGGGCGGACGAGTTGAAAATGCCGTCTTCCCCCGTCAGGAACGGGATCTTCTGGGTCACCGGCGTGCCCCCCGCCGCCCCGATCGAACTGGGGTTGATCCCGCCGAGCTGGTTGATCAGGAACATGTCGCGGACGTTCTGGCCCGCCAGGAACCCGTTGACTCCGAGCTGACGCACCGCCGTCCGGTTCACCTCCGCCACCACGCAGCGCAACAGCACCTGCTGTTCGCCGGCCACGTCCATCTGGTTCTGGATGGTCAGCGGTTTGCCCGATCCGCTGCGTGGCGCAAACAGCCGGGCGATTTCCACCATTCGCTGGGCACGCTCCGCCCCGCTGACCGTCCCGGTCAGCAGCACGTTGCCCAGCACCGAGCGCGCCTGCACATCCGACTGGGGGTCCACCACGCGTAGCGCCTCGTTGAGCGCCTCGAGGTCCAGTTCCACCGCCACTTCGAGCGTGTACTGCTGACCACCCGCTCCCCACAGCAGGATGCTCGTCAGGCCGTAGCTCTTGCCCGTCACCAGCAGTTCCCGGGGACTGACCGCCTGCACGTCCGCGACCTCATCCGCGATGACGTTGACCTGGCTGATCTCGACCGACGTCTGCACGATGACGGACCGGTTCAGCGGCACCTGCACCCGCTGGTGCTCGCCCGAAACCGCCTTCACCGAGGTCACAAACGGCGGCGCCCCCGACGCCGCAGCCGGCTGCGCGACGGCGGGAATTACCACCCCGCCGGCAAGCACCCCGACCGCGACCAGACCCAGGAGCAGACCCCGACGGGTCTGCCGGCAGGGGACCATGGCACTGTCTTCCTTGACTTGACGGGTCATTCTTCGCTCTCCTCTGGAGCCGTGTCGGGACCGTTGCTCGTAAAGACGTCCGGAGTAGCGGACGGACCGCTGGAGACCCCGGCCTGGGTCTCTTCTGTCGGACTCACCGGTGTTGTTGCTGACGAGCTCGAATGTCCGGCGGCACGGGACGCCCCGCCCGAGCCCCGGTTTTTCTCCGCGCTGACCACCCGCCGCGAGCGGGCGTTCTCGAACAGGATGCGTTCGACCGTCACCTCGGCCCCCGCCCGCGCCAGGCCCCGGTAGACCACCATCTCATAAGGGGGTTCGACCTCGGGCCGGGACTCCGGTGGCGATGCCTGCGGCTCGGCCGGCGCCGCCGCGCCCTGCCGGAAACCCAGCAGCCGGAACCACGCCGGCAACGCCCCGCCGCCTGGGGAAGCCGCCTTCCCGGGCAGCAGAGCGCCACCCGCAGACGCCTCGTCACGCAGGGACTGCAGCATCTCGTTGATCCGCGCCGGGTTCGGCAGCGTCCCGGTGTCCAGGTCCTCGTCCCCACGCATGGCCAGCGAAATCTTGCCCTTCTGGGCCGCCAGGTGCAGCTTCTGCACGTCGGCCTGCGGAACCAGCAGCGTCACCGTCTTGGCCGCCTTCGGAGCCCGCGTCTTGCTTGTTGCTTCCGGCTCCCCACCCAGGGCCGCCCGACCCACGGCAAGCACCTGCACCCGTTGCAGCAGAACCTCGGCGATGGTATCGCTGCGTCGCGCGCCGCTCCGCGACGGCACCTCCATCACCACGATCACGTCCACCCAGTCGCCCGGTTGCATCTGATAGGCGACGCCGGTGGCCTCGTCGATTTCCACCGAATACGCCCGGTACCCCGGCTTAATGGCGCCCGCCACGCCCGCCGGCGTGCCCCGCGGGGCCAACATGCTCACCAGGATCGGCGCTCCCTGCGCAATGGGCTTGCACGTCACCCGTTGCTTCAGTTCGTCCGCGCTCTTGATCCGCTCCGTGTCCGGCAGGAACACGTTCGCGGTGGTCTCGATCGCCTCGAACATCTCGGGACGCAACTCGACGTAAGAATCGATGTCACGCAACGCCCGGAACGCCGTCAGGGTCGCGTGCTGCCCCACGGCCGCCTGCGACTTCTTGATGGTGTCCAGCCCCAGCTTGACCGCCACCAGACCCAGGCCGAGTCCCAGAACTAAAGGAATGATGGCCTTGCCCTTCATCGCGTTCCTCTCGTGCTGAACCGGGCCTCCCGCAAACCCGCCGCTCCACCGCAACGGTGGACCCCGGCCACCGGCGGCACCCACGCGGTGCCCTCGGCCGCGGTTAGCCCCGTGTTTATCGGAAGGTTCCGGACGCCGTTCGATCTGCCCGGCGCGAAATCTTTGCCGGTTCCCCATCCGGTCCGCACGGCGCCCCCGCACCATCCCTGCGGCATCCCGAAACCAGGACACTGCCAACCGGTCAGAACATGGAACAGAGCGAAGCCATCAGTAACACTGAAGTACATCCTCGCTGGCAGGAGCACGCCGAGCCCGGCCGGATGCCACCCGATAGCGCCGTCCCCCAAGGAGGGCTGCACGCGGGGACAGACCAGCGCCAGCGACGCCGGCCCGCGCGTACCCGTGCCGCGCACCCGCCGGGGCTGCCCGGCGGGCGCGAAGCGGCGGAGCAACTGAGGTTGGTGCTTCTTCCCGCCCGCCATTGCCCATTAGCCTCCGCTCAGCACGCAGCCCTCCTTGCGCATCGTGCAGGTTCCCTCCAGCGTATCGAGCGTCAGAATTCCCCCCACCAGCGACACGTCGTCGTACGCAATGGTGATGCTCACGCTCTCATCGCACGTGGTGAGGCCGTCGGCGTGCTGAAGGGTGATGGAGTGCGTCGTCATGCCCGCCGCATTCAGCAGCTCGTTGATGCGGGCGCTGATTTCACCCTCCGTTGCCGTCTGGAGCACGGCCACCCGGCAGCCCTCCCGCGCGGCGTTCTGAATCGTCTGCCGCATCATGAAGACCCAGCCGCACTCGATGATGCCGAACAAGAGCATCAGCAGCAGCGGCAGTACCACCGCGAATTCGACCACGGCCCCGCCGCGCGCACGACGCACGCCACGCCGTAGCGTGGCGCGGAACAGCCTGCTTCTCATGGCCAGCCCCCTACCCGCCGAACAGGTGCACCGCCAGCACGATCAGCGTTCCGGCCGTCAGCGGCACCCCATAAGGCAGCTTCTGGGTCGTGGTCCCTAAACTCGCCACCGACCCGTATTCCGTAAACCACAGCCGGCGGTTCATGCACTTGTTCAGGATGATGCCCAGGTTCGCGCAGGCCAGGTGCAGCCGACCGCTGGCGAGAATCATGACCACGGCCGCCACCCCGCCCAGCAGCGCTCCCACCAGAAACGACCAGAACACCAGCATGGGTCCCACCCACACGCCGATGGCCGCCAGCAACTTGACATCACCCGCCCCCATCCCGTGCATCAGCCACGGGAAGATCAGCAAGCCGAAACCCGCCAGCAGTCCCCAGGCGCCGTTGACCAGTCCCGCGGTGCCCCAGAAGTGCGCCTGGACGGCGAAACCGCTGACGATCAAGGCGGCGTTCAGCCAGTTGGGCACCCGCCGCTCCCGGTAGTCGATCCACGATGCCCACAGGACGCCCGGCACCAGCACCAGCAAGGTCACCAGCCAGAATGGTTCCATAGCACTTTCCTCGTCGCTGCACGCGTTGGGTCGGATGTCTGCCGGGGTTACGTCCCCGGTCCTGCCGGCCTCTTGTGCTCCCTCCGGCTGGACAAAACAGTGCCGGGGCGCGGCAGGCGGCCGCCCGGTTCCGGGCGGCCGCCCACCCCCCAGCATCGGACGCGTCGCGCCCGGCGGGTCGGCCCCGCCGGGCGGACGGTTGCGTTTCTCGTCTACAGGCCGTCGATCGCGCCCGATACCTCCTGGAACTTGGCATCGGCACTCGTACCAATCATCGTCGCCCCCGTGATCACCACGACGGCAATCAGCGCCACCATGACGGCGTACTCGGTCGCGGTCGGGCCATCCTCGCTCTTCAGGAAGTTCAGGGCACGGCTCAGGAACTTGTTCATTTTCGACTCCTCATTTCCAGAGTACTCGGGCTTAAGGAAATCAGCCCCTTTGCGGAACGAACACCGTTGAGCCCGCCGCGTGCGGCACTCAACTCCTGCAGACCGAACTCGAACCTCCACGGGCGCGAGCACGAAATGTCGCCGCTGCACGGGATCGGAATACCATCCCTCTCCGCGACGGCTTCATCCGATCGAATGTAAGAAACAATTCCAGCGCGGGCAAACCGCCACGCGCGAATTTCCATACTGTTTTCGAGGTCCGGTAGAAACGGCTCGGCGTGCCCACCCCGCCGCAGCGCGCGCCGCCCTTCCCCCACGCCGACACTCAGTGCCACCGCGGCCCGTCATCGCCTTCAACCCTCCAGGGCCGTGGAGTACTCTTCGAACCTCGCGTTCACCGAAGTACCCAGCATGCCCAGAGTGGCGACGCACGCCAGGATGATCGCGGCTACCATGATCGCATATTCGACCGAAGTCGGGCCGTCCTCCTCCCGCAAACCAACGCGGAGTCGCTGTAGAAAACGACGCATGGCAGCCCCCTTTCGCACGGCACTCCGTCGCATCCTCCCCGCGAAACGCGCAGGCCCGGCCGTGCGGACGCGACGCCGTGGGCGCACGACCCATGCAGGCTGCGACCAACGCGCAGCACCTGAGATCCCAACCGTTAACTGTCCAATAGAAACCACGCGCGGGCAAATGCACCCGTTGTGATTCTCAGAAGGGAAGCCCGGCAGCCGGTGGTTATCACCCCCGCACCGGGGTGACAGCCGGACGCGCGGCGCCCGCCGCGGCCGGCACTGCACGCGTCGGATACAACCAGCCCGATAAAGCCGTCGTGATCAGCACGACCACTGCCGTCACTACCAGCCCACCGAGGACGTCCGCGAAGTAGTGCCACCCCGTGGTCAGCGTGGAAATCACGACCGCCACGTTCAGCACCAGGCTGCACGTAAAAAGGACCCGCCGGTGCCGCACCGCCAGCGCCAGCAGCAACGCCCACGTGGTATGGAACGAGGGAAACGTGATCAACCCCTCCGCGCCGTTCCAGGTCACCACGAAGCGGGTGCCCTCCCGCAGACCTTCCAGGTGGGCGAGGTAGCGCGCCTGGGCCGCGCTCGGTGCAAACCCATAGGCGTGAAACGGCCCGGCCGCCGGCAGCCAGATGAACACCACCGCCGTGAGCAACGCACCCAGCATGAACCGCAGCAGGAACGTCTCCAGCGGGCGCCGGTCCCCCCGCAACCCCAGGATAATGATCACCAGCGCCGTCTGCGGGATGAGCGTGTCGTAGCTGAAGGCCAGGGGAATGTTCACCACCGGATGCGCGCGCACCCAGGTCACTACCTCCGGGATCGCCACGCCGAACCACTGATCCACGCGCATCAGCAGCTCGTCCGCCAAAGACGCTTCCCCCGCCGCCAGACTGTACATCAACACCATGAAGGCCGCCGGAAACAGCACCATCTGCACCAGCGTCACTGCGCACAACACAAACTGCGGCACCGGCCGAATGCGGTGATAGAAGTACCCAACCCCCACGAGCAGCCCCGTCATCAGCAACGGAGCAAGCATGTCCCGCAGCGGCACCACCAGCCCCTTGGCCGTGATCAGCAGCAGGTCCGCCGCGATGATGCCCAGAATGAGAAGTGCCTTCAGTTGCCCGTCTTGACCCAGAAACGACCACAGCCGCGCCAGCGGGCGACTCCGCATCGCCACGGCGGGGGCGGTCGTGACCGAACTCGACGCAGGATGTGATCCGTCCAAGTGTTGAACTCGCACCAACTCTCGGTAGCACCAAACCACCGCGCGCCATCGCGCGCCAATCAGGGTATCGCAGCACCGCGCGGGCTCAAGCCCGCAACTCGGCATCGCGCCCGCTAACACGGACCGCTCCCCCCGACGGATGACCTCCGTATAAGTCGTCCGCCCCGATGGGTCGGGTTGACCAAGCCCCGTCCCCACCGGAGTGGCCACCCAGCGGCACGCCACCACCGCCGGCAGAGTATAGCATGCACGCGGCAGTTGTCACTGTACTTCGTGGAACGCGGGCAGCACCCCGTTCGCCGGCGCTGGCAGCATCGCCGTCGACCCCGTGACCCGGGTAACGCGGTGCGCTCCCGCCCTGGCTATCCAAGCCGCGAACGTGGCGGACCGAACGGCAGGAAACACCGAGGGGCGTCCCCGAGCACCCATTTGGTGCAAACGCGGAGCCGCTCCCCTACCGGCGTGGCCGCGGCGTCCCCGTCACGTCGCGTGGGTCATCCGCCGGGATACCGCGCGGTGCACCGTACCAACAGAACGGCCGGCAGCGACGCACTGCGCTGCCGGCCGGTATCCCGCCCGATTGATTCGGTAGCCGGGCTTTGGGGGCCACGAACCCGCACCCCGGCCTGCAACCGCCGCGATTACTCCTCCTCGGGCGCCAGCAAAGCCCGGTACTTCTCCGCCAGCTTGGGCTGCTTGCTCGCCAACTCCTCCTCGTTGGCGAACGTCTGGACCACTTCCGCATCGCCCTTGCGGATGCGCACCTCGATGGACCCGTCCGCCTGCGGCAGGAAGCTGTAGGCCGGCTTGTCCACCCCTCCGCTGAGGATTTTCACCCCTTCGTCACCCGGAAGTGACCGGGCAAACCACCGGAACTTCTTCTGGGCATCGCGGAAGTGCTTCTGGGCATCGGCACCCGGATCCCAGCCTTCGATGTTCAGTTCCTTGACGCGCTCCATGGCCTCTTTCAGCCGCTCCTCCGCTTCGCGCAGACGGTCCTTGTACTCCGGGAGCGCGTTGGTGCTCACCTCGGTCTTGATGTCTTCCGACAACTCTCCGATCTTCTCCAGCAGCGTGTCGAGCCCGTCCAGTTCCACCTCGACCCGCACCTCACCGGACACCGAGGTCAACAGCTCGGCCGCCTCGGGGTCACCTTGGCTCAGTTCCTCTTCGGTCGCATAGGTTGTTTCCGTGTTCTTGCCGTCCTTGTCGGTGCGTGCGACGGTCACCTTGCCGTCCTTTTCCTTCGTCACTACCAGCGAATTGCCGTCCTTGTCGACCGTGACGATCACCTTCTGTTCGACGCCCTCAGTGATGATCTTCATCGACTGACTGCCGACCTTGCCCGAGAAGAACGGGAGTTCCTCGAGTTTGAGTTCGTGTGTGAACCACTTGCCCTGCGGGGTTTGCTTGTACATGCGGCCCTTGGTAAATAGCCGCTCCTCGATCTCATCGCGGGGCGAGAAGTTGTAGATGTGAGTGAGCGCGTCCACGGCGGGGCGCTTCCCGAGTTCAGCTTCGAGAGTCTGCTCCTTGCCGCCGCGCAACAGTGCGATGTTCACCCGCTCGCCCGCCTTGTGCTTCCGGATGATCTGCCCCAGCGCCGCCACGTCCGCGGCGATCGGCGCATCGTCGATCTTCACCAGGATGTCGTGCGCCTTGATGCCCGCGTTCGCGGCCGGACTGTTGTCCTCCACTTGCAGGACCAGCACGCCGCGACCCTCCAGGTCCAACTGCGCCGCCAACGCCTCGGGAATCTCGCCCAGCCACACGCCCAGCCAGCCGGAGTCCTGCTCCGCGTCGTCAGCCGCCGCCGTGATCGTCTCTGCAACGTACTTCACCTCATTCGGAGCCACACCGACGGTCAAGCCTCCGTCACCCAGCGAGATGCACATCGGCGACAGAGCGCAGCTGGACCCGCCGGGCGCCTTCTTCAGACAGCAGCCGGGCATCCCCCCCGACGGCGCAACCACGACCACCTCGCGCGCCGTGCCCTCATCGCCGGTTGCAGCGGCCGTGGCAGAGCACGTCACCGTCCTGCCGGCACACGCCGTGGTCTGCCCGTCGGGCGCCAGCGCTTTTCCGACGCTCGGAGCGTCCTCGTGACCGCACGCCGTGGCCAAAGCCTCCTGTCCGCCCCAGACGAACCCGTGCAGCAACAACGCAGCCAATAGAATCTTCATCACATCGCTCCTGTAGGTTGTGGGGTCGGAATCACGCCGGACGACCGGCCCGCGCCCCCGGTGAATCGCTATCAGTACCTCTGCGAAGCCAACTTCGTGTCCGCCTGCGCGGGACGACCCCGCACCGTGCGGACCTGGTCCAACGCAATCCAGTACACGCTGCCGTCCTCCGCCTCGACGCCGATCCAGTCCCGCGTCGTGTCCCGGACCACGCGGCGGGGGGTCAAGGCCGCCTGCCGCAAACCATACTCGTCCCCCGCCGGCATCTGACCCGGCTCCGTCCCCGGGGTGGTCACCGCGCTGAACGGCTCGCGGCCGGTATCCACAAGCTGCAGCGGCCCGACGGGTTGCGGCGTGGTCGGCCCCCACGCCGGCCGCAGCAGAATCGCGCCCGCCAGACAGGCCGCCAACGCCGCCGGCACCAGCCACCACGTCCGCCGATACCGCGGACGCTTGGTCGCATCCCGGACCGTGGCGAGCGCGAGCGGGTCAAACGACAAGCCGGTCCCCGCCGCGTCGTCACGCAGCACCTCTCCGGCCAGGGCGTCAATCCGCACGGATTGCTCGAAGAGCCGGCGGGCTTCGGGATCCCGCAGGATCACCCGCTGCAACGCCAGCTCCTCCTCCGCCGTGAGCCGCCCGTCGAGGTGCCGACTGATCAATCTCTCCAGTTCATCCATCGCGTGCATCGTGCTACCCAGGTTCGCCCGCCAGGGATTCCCGCAGGAGGCGCCGCGCTCTTACCAGCCGCGTCTCCACGGAATCCACGGGCATGTCGAGTACGTCCGCGATCTGCTGGTAACTCCAGCCGCTCAAGTGCCGCAACACGAACGGCTCGCGGTACAACGCCGGCAGGCCCGCAATCGCCCGCCGAACCGCCTCGCGCTCCTCCACGGAGCTCGCCGCGCGGTCCGGGATCGTGGCCGCCGGTGGAGGCGTCGGCTCCTCGGCCAGCGCCTGCGTCCGGCGCCGCCGCCGGCTGGCTTCCCGGCCGGCGTCGATGGCCGCGTTGCGCGCCAGTCGATACAACCACGGTCGCCATGCCTGCGGCTCCCGCAGTTCCCCGATCCGCTGCCATGCACCCGCCCAGACCTGCTGGGCCACGTCGTCGAGCCGGTCCCGCTTGCCCAGCACCGCGAAGATGACGCCCCGTACCCACCGGTGGTGCCGGTTGACGAATTCCCGGAACGCATAGGGGTCACCGGCGCGAATCGCTTCGATTACCGGCACTTCCGCATCAAGCTCTTGGGGCCTGGGCATCATCGTCGGGTCACAGAGCATAGACGTTCCACCGCCGCCCGCCCTGTCAACGCCACCGGCGCGGACGCGTGTACCGACTTGTCAGCACATTCGCTTCTACGTCGCGCCGAGAATATGGGTCGCAGAGGCTGCGGGGCTGGAGTGCCGCGTGTAAACTGCAAACCGCTTTCCGCCACATGCACTGCTATACGCCTGCCCCCGTCGCTTGTCCTGCCTCGAACGCAGACCTGCGGCGGTTGCGGACCGGCCGCACGTTCCGCCGGGCGGCTCGCGCTTACGTGCCGACGCGCTCGGATGCCACCGGCTGCGGGTGCGGCTCGGCCTGCTTGCGGACGTCGTCGAGGATTGCGCCGTCCCGCAGCGTGACGATGCGGTCGCAGCGGGCGGCCACGTCGGGTTCATGGGTGACCATCAGAATCGTGCGACCGTGGCGACGCAGTTCTTCGAAGATGGCCAGGACGGCCTCGCCGGTTGCGGTATCGAGGTTACCGGTGGGCTCATCGGCAAGGATGATCAGCGGATCGTTGCTCAGCGCCCGGGCGATCGCGGCGCGCTGCTGCTGCCCGCCGGACAGTTCGGTAGGTCGATGGGCGGCACGGTCCGCCAAGCCGACGAGGCGAGCCAGTTCGATCGCCTTCGCGCGCCGCACCGGGGCGGGCGCGGCCTGGTAGAACAGTGGCACCTCGAGGTTCTCCAGCACGGTCAACTGCGGAATGAGGTTGAAGTTCTGGAACACGAAGCCGATGCGCCGCCCCCGCACATCCGAGAGCCCGTCATCGTCCAGCAACGACACGTCGTCCTCGCCCAGCAGGTAGCGCCCCGAGGTGGGGCGATCAAGACAGCCCAGCAGGTTGAGCAGTGTACTCTTGCCGGACCCGCTGGCACCGCAGATCGCCACCGACTCACCCGCCACGAAGTCGATGCTGATGTCGCGCAGGGCTTCCACGCAGACACTCGTGCCCGGGCGTCCGTAAACCTTGGTGACGTTCTGGAACGACGCAACGATCACGGGGTGGGAGCATCCTCCGGTTTCTGGGTCTGCGGTGCCGGCGGCTGGGGTGGGGATGCGTCCGACGGGCCGCTGCCCCGCGATTCCGTCCCCTCGGCGCCACCCGTGCCGGGGCCGGCCTCCTGACCTCCGGCGGGGGCCGGCATTCGCCTGACGTCCTGCGCATTGCCCCCTGGCGGTGCACCTTCGCCACCCTCGCGACGGACGCCGCGCCGGGGGCCGCGACGCTCACCGCCACCTTGGCCCGGCCCGTCGCCGCCCGGTCCGCCCCCGGGGGCAACCCCCTCCATGCGGATGCGTTGTACCGGTTGGCCCTCGGGCATCCCGCCGGCGGACCTCATGCCGGCTTCATCGACCGGAAAGTCGGGCATCTCGGGGGCCACGGGCGGCAGGTCCGGCAGCAGACGCTGGTGCTCCTCCGAAACCGCCAGCAACACGCGCGTTCCCGCATCGAGCCCGCTGGTGACCTCCACCCACTCCGTCCCGGTGGATCCCAACACGACCTCGACGGGCTGCGGCTCGCCTGGGCGCTGCGCAAACACATAGTGCCGGCCGGACTTGGAGAACACCGCCTGCACGGGCACCGCCAGGCGTCCCCTCACCTGCTCCACAAAGATCTCGACGTGGGCGGTGACCCCCGGCTTGAGGGCCACGTCGGTCGAATCCAGTTCGATCTCCGTCGTGTATTCCTTCAGGTCGGGGTTCAGCCAGCGGTCCTGGCTGTCAGCCACTTCGGCGATCTTGGTGACCTTCCCCGTGAATTGCCGGCCCGGCACGCCCTCGATCGACAGCATGGCCGGCTGCCCCACCTTGACCTGGTGTCGCTTGGCTTCGTGAATGCGGATCTCCGCAATCATCCTGGAAGTATCGGGAAGCTGCATGAGCACTTGGCGCTCGTACACGGTAGCGCCTTCCTTGATCTGCCCCGAGCCGTCGAAGGAGATGAAGCGTCCGCGCCCTCCGCTGCTGCCGGCACCATACACTACAAACCCCTGCGTGGGAGCATAGATCTTGGACTTCTCCTTCTGCGCCCGGAACTTGGCGAGCTGGTCGGCGGTCAGGTCGCGCTCTTTCTGCTTGCTCCCCAGGTCGGAGACCTTCTGGTCCTCCACGGCCTTCGCGTTCTTGATGATACGTTCGAGTTCCTTCTCAGCCTCCTCCAGGTCGGACTGCTTCTGGGCCAGTTCGGCCTTGTGCGTGTATTTCTCGAAGACCTCCAGGGCCAGGCGGGCCTTGTCCAGCTCCCACGCTGCCTTCTTCTGGTTGAACTCCGCTTCGTCGTATTCGGTCTTGGTGATGAACTCCCGGTCGCGCAACTGCTTGGAGGCTTCAAAGTCCTCCGTGCGGCGCTCGAGGAGGATCTCAGCCTGCTCGATGGCGACCCGCAGGTCTTTGAGTCTCTGCAGGTAGTCCCCCTCGAGGTACTTATCGCGTTCGTTTCTTTTCAGGTCGATCTCCAGGCGACCCTTGCGGATGTCGCTGGCGTTGCGGTCCCGCTGGATGTCGAGTTCGGCGACGGCGCGCTCATAGGCGCTGGCGGCAACGGCGTCTTTGATCTCGTCGCTACGGATGCGGTCTTCGATCTCGTCGCTGGCGAGCTCCACCAGCAGGTCGCCCTTCTCCACGGCCGAGCCTTCCGGAATCAGCGAGATGATCGTCGAGCGTCCCTCGACCTCGCACTTGATGTCCGTGGACCTGGCGGCCTTCAGCTCGCCCTTCTCCTTCAGCACCACGGCGAAGTCGCGCGCTTCGACCGCGGCGGTCGCCACCGCGGCCGCCGCCTGCCGGGCAGGCCACCAACGCACCGATGCCCAGACGGCGCTGCCCAGCACGCCCACCCCAATAACCGCGGCCACGACTGTCCCCACGCGCCGGCGCGGGCGCGCCGCGCCCGAAAAGGGACGCGGCCGGACCGACGCCCCCGCGGTCGGAGTTGTACGATCGGATGGCATGCAACACACTCCCGCCTAAGCGACCTCTCGCCATCGCGCGCCAATCACCGGAACACAACCCCGCGCGGGCTCAACCCCGCGGCTCAATGGCGGCGCGTGGGCGCGCTCGCTTGTTCAGACGCCGTCAAGACCCCGGGGAGCGCATCCGGTCACGGCTCCCCAATCGCAGGCCCATCCTCCGGGCGGGACGCTGGTCAGCAGCCCCGCCCGTCAGAAAGAGCCGCAGTATTGTACGCACTCCCCTGCCGCCGCACGCGCGCGTCCAGGGCGACTCCCGTCAACCCACCCCCAGGGCCGCGGGCAGTTCCCAGCGGCCGTCCTCGCCGACACGCAACAGCCCCGTGTCCCGCAACACCTCCAGGACGGCCGCGCGGTAGTTCGCCACCGCCCCGGCCAGGGCGTTCTGGGCCTGCAACAAGTCGTTGAGGGCTTCATCCAGATCGCGGTTGGAAATCATCCCGAGCCGGTACTGCTCGCGGGCGGCCTCCTGACGCAGGGCGTTTTCCTCGACGTTCAGCACCTGGATGTCGCGCACTTGGGCCTGCTGGTCGAGCCGGCGCAGGGCCCGGCGCACCTCGGAGCGCACCTGATCGGCGAACTCCTCGTGCGTGCGCTCCGTGCGGCGCAGGCCAATCAGGGCGGCACGGTACGCGTTCCGCTCGCTCTTGCGATCATCAAGTCGCAACTCCAGCCCGCTGCGCCACGTCACACGGTCCGTGTGGTAGCTGAACGAGTCAAGCTGGTTGCTGTCCGTATTGAGCGTCGCGCTGCCGCTGAGTTGCAGGTCCGGCAGAATGCGGTTCTTCGCCACCTGTACCCCGCGCCGGGCATCGTCCACCTCATCGAGGCTGTTGAGCAGGTCCAACCGATACTGCAGGGCCAGTTCCACCGCCTGTGCTTCCGGCAGCCGCGGCAGCAGCGTTTCCAGCGACCGGCTGACCTCATCCTCATCCTGGGCGACCACGGTGAGCGGGTCGTCCACGGGCATGCCGATGCGGATCTTGAAGCGGTCCACGGCCGTCGCGTACTGCTCCCGGGCATTGACCAGCGACGACTCCGCGCTGCGCCAGCTCGACCGGGCCCGCGACACGTCAAACACCGACCGGTCCACCTGCAAGTGCTTCTCAAACGCCGCCTTCTGGTAGTCGGCGCAGCGGATCTTGTAGTTCTCCCGCGCGTTCCGCACGGCCGCCTTCGACTCCTGCAAGCTAAAGAAATCCCGCGCCAGGTCGACGAGGAAACTCCGCCGGAAGTCCTCGTACGTGCGGACCGCGTAGATCAGCTCGCGCTCCGCTTGATACCGTGACTCGCGGGCCGCCTGCCCCGCCCCGCGCAGCAGCGGGATGCCGGCTGACAGAATGACGTTGCCCGTCTCCCCGCTGGTCACGTGGGCACCCAAGTCCCGCATGAAGTTGTTGACCAGCGTAGCCGTCACCTCGCCGCCATACGGCAACCGCTGGGAGACGGAGAACTGACTCACGGCGTCCATCGCGTGGTCGAAGTCCCGCACCTGCCCGTAGTTGGCGTAGTGGGTTTGCAGGCTGGCCACCAGTTGCGGCGTCCAGAGATGGCGTTCCAGCGACAAGTCGAGGGCGGCCAGATAGAGCTGCTCCTTGGCGTTCTGCAACGAGCGCGCGTGCCGCATGGCGTAGGCCAGGGCATCGGTAATGGTGAAGGCCGGGGCATCCAGTGCCACCCCGTCACCCTCGAGCCGCGGGTCCTCACAGATCACCTCGTCCAGGTTCACTTCCTGGGTGGCGGTGGCGGCCGGCCCTGACGCGGCGGCGGGCTGCTCGCCGGCCGGTGGCTCCGATCCGTCCGCCGGCTCTCCAGCCGGGGGCACCTCAGCCGCGCTTTGTCGTTCGACCGGTGCCGCGGTGGCCGGACGAGAGCCGGACAGCTCGGCCGGCGTCGCTACGGCAGGCTGCAACTCCACCCCTGCAAGGGTGGAATCGATGGGATGGGGAGCTGGGTGGTAGGCCTCGGGCATGCGCGGCACGCGCCCGGTCTCGGGGGCGAGAGTGGGTGGGTGAACATCGTGAAGCGCCGCCTGCTGCCGCGACTCGACCAACCGGTACACCTGCCGGTCGGTCGCCCCGACCAGCAGAGACCGGCAGCCCACCGGAAGCAGCAGGCACGTGATCACCACCACCCCAGCAGCACGGCGGATTCCCATGCGCAACACATCCAGGATGAAGCCCGGTCCCTTCCGGAGCGGGGTGGCAGGGCGTCAGACGCCGAGTCTCCGGAGAAACGCCGGAGTCACCCCACATCCACGCACCAGTGTGTACCAGCAACACGCGCTGAGGTACAGTAGGGTCCACATGTTTCGACGAATCCGTGGCACACGCGTGCGGCCAAGCAAGTGGCACCCGCGTCCCGCCCGTGGGCGCGGCCACCGGGCCACAGTCAACACTCTGCCCGCCGGGCAGCCGGGCATGCCCCCTATGTGCACGCGCGGGACGCGCGTGGCACGGAGTTCCGCGGCACGGCAGGATGGCGTGCAGGACCAGGGTCGAGTAAGGAGACCCCGACCATGCAGCCTCAACGCATCGAGATTGTGCGGGGCGACATCACGCGCCAGGCGGTGGACGCCATCGTGAACGCGGCCAACCAGACTCTCCTGGGGGGTGGGGGGGTGGATGGGGCGATCCACCGTGCAGCCGGACCGGAATTGCTGGCCGAGTGCCGCACTCTTGGGGGCTGCCCGGCGGGGCAGGCCCGGATTACGAAGGGTTACCGCCTGCCTGCGCGGCACATCATCCACACCGTCGGCCCGGTCTATCGGGATGGTCGGGCCGGCGAGCCGGAATTGCTGGCGTCCTGTTATCGGAGTTCGCTCCAATTGGTCGCCGCGGCCGGATGCCGGACGGTAGCCTTTCCGGCAATAAGCTGCGGCGTCTATGGGTACCCGCTGGTCGAGGCCGCCGAGATTGCCCTCACGACCGTGCGGGACTTCCTTCGTGCAAACCCGCTGCCGGAACTGGTGCGCTGGGTCATGTTCGATCCGCAGACGCACGAGGCCTGGGAGCACGCGTGGTCAAGGTTGAGGGAAGCGTGACAGAGTCGGCGGGCACAGCGGGTGGGAGAAGGGGCGTCGGCCCCCCGCCGCCGACCTAGGGACCTGCAACGCGTCCGCCTCCTGCGTCGCCTACGGGGGGCGGCGCTGCGGACACGCCGTTCCTGCGACGCTCGGCAAGCTGCCTGGTTTGTCACGCCCGGCCGGCTCATGCCGTACCCGCACGTTCTTGACAGGCCATTGGCCGTTTCCAACAATGCAGCATTGCCGAATGCTCCGTTCGTGCGGCTCTGCGCCGGGCGCATTTGCCGCAGGAGCGGATGGTTGACGCCGGAGGGCGCCGACGGCGGGCGTTGTGCGTCTGCCGGCCGCGCCATACCCCACACAGGCGGCGGTCTCCCCGCCCGCAGTGGCCAACAGGCCTCCGACGCAGGCGTCTCCAACGACGGGTACAGGGCGTGGCGCGGGGGTAGCCGCTCCGCGACCGCCAACACGAGGTGCGACTTCATGACAACTCACGGGAACAAAATGCGACAGATGGGTCGATTGACGACATGGGTCGTGGCAGGGTGCATCCTGGCCGCGGCCACCCGCTCGGCGACCGGCGCTGGACCGTGCTACGTGATGCGCGACGGGCGCGCGGTGGGCATGGTCAAGTCGGAGACCGAGTTGGCCGTCCGGTTCGACAAGGCCGCAGATGCCAAGGACACGGTCCGGCGTATGGCCGCGAGCGGCTCCGGGCAGGTGCAGGACTGGCCCGGGCTGCCGGACTGGCCGGTGAAGATGCTCAAGGTGGACCAAGCGTCCCCCCAGCGGCGTGCCCGGGTGCGGCAGGATGCCGGTGTCGCGTGGGTGCGGCCGGTGTATCGGTTCGCAGGCCACGACGTGCCCGTCGTGTCCAGCGGGACGGTCGTGCTGCGTCTGGACGAGAGCCTGACTGAGCCGCAGCGTGAGCAACTGCTGGCGGACTACCGACTGGCGGTGGTGGAGCCGGTTGAAGGGTTGAAGGACGTGTACGTCGTTGAGCCGATCGACGGGGAGGACGAGGATGAAGTCCTGCGTGCCGAGGCGCTGGCGTCGGACTGGCGGGTACGGTGGGCGCAGCCGAACCTGATTCGCCCGCTGGTTCCCACCCAGGTGGCCGTGCAGGACCCGTATTACGACCAGCAGTGGCACCTGAACAACACGGGTTTCCAGGGCGGGACTCCCGACGCCGACATCGACGCTCCCGAGGCCTGGACGATTGCCGAAGGCATCGACGTGATCATGGGCATCTTCGACGATGCCATCGATGTGACGCACCCCGACCTGCGCGACGGGTACATGGGCACGGGGCAGGATCCGTCGGAAGACCCCTCGAGCAGCGGCTATTCGGATCCCCGGCCGAAGGACATCGGCGATAAGCACGGGACGGCCGTGCTGGGCCTCGCTTGTGCCCGCGGCAATACGATCGGCGTGCGCGGGGTCGCGTATCTGTCGCAGTTCACCGCGTCGCGCGGATTGCGGGAAGCGCTGACGGACGCGAAGGTCGCCAGCGTGTACACGTTTGCCCGGCAGCAGAACGTGGCCGTGCACATCAACAGTTGGGGGACGCCGGGCACGCCCAACAGCGCCATTGTGGAGGAGGCGCTCGTGACGGCCTTCCGGGAGGGCCGCACGCTCAACGATGCCCCGTACGGCATGATCGTGGTCTTCTCCTCGGGTAATGACGGGGAGGCGATCGATAGCGGCTGGGAGTATGCCACGCTTCCCCAGGTGTTCGGGGTGGGCGCGAGCAACGTGATTGACCGGTTGGCCTCCTACAGCAACTGGGGCCCTAACGTCAATATTCTGGCACCCAGCGGAGACGATTTCCTGGCGGCCCTGTCCACGACGGACGTGTCCGACGCGGCGGGATATCCGGACTACGGCTACAACCGGGGCGGCGTCAGCAACGATCAGGAGCGTCGGGGTGAGCTGGACTCGGCGGGCAACTACACCAAGTGGTTCAGCGGCACGTCGGCCGCCTGCCCGGTGGCCGCGGGAGCAGCGGCCCTGGTCGTCTCGCGTAACCCGTTCCTGACCGCGACCGACGTGAAGGCGATTCTGGAGCACACCGCCGAGAAAATCGCGCCGGGCGACGCTCGCTATGGGCAGGTGACCGCACGGAGTGAGAAGTACGGTTACGGCAGGATCAACGCCCATCGTGCGGTCGAGGCCGCCGAGGCTTCTACAACCAACGGCGGGTACACCTGGCCCCTGCCCGTGACCAACGTCTCGACGGAGAGCGGCGTACTGTTCTGGAGCGCCAGCAGCCTGGAGTCCGGGCGCGGAGAAACTTCGGAGTACCTCGTCGTGCAGAGCACCGCCGAGTTCACGTTCTGGGCGGAAGACGGTGCGTGTTACGATTGCGACCAGGCGGGGTGCTCGCCGGGAGGCGTCTGCAATGAGGCGAACATTACGCCGCTGCCTGCCGGCGTGGAGATCATCCACGTGGGGTCGGCCCCCTACACTCTGTTCGCGGAAGGGGTCGGGCGCACCTACTTCGGCATTTATGCCCGCAGTGCCATCGGGCGGTACTCGTTCGGCTTCGCCGTGGACTCCGACGGTGGGTACTGGGACGAGGGGTCCATTGACGTGCCCGTCGAGGAGCCCGGCGAGGGCGGTCAGACCGGCGGGTCCACCGGCCCCGCCCGGCCGGCAGTTACCATCTACGCCACGCCGTTGTCGGGCAGATCGCCGCTGACCGTCACCTTCCGTGGCAATGCGGTGAGTTCGGCAAACATCGACGAGTCGCGGACCACCTGGGACTTCGACATCTCCGACGGGACGACGGTCAACGCCACGACCCGCAACGCTCAATACACCTACGAAGTCGGCGAGGGTGAACAACGGACGTTTGTGGCCCGCCTGACCATGTACGATGTCAACGGCAACTCCGGCTCGGCCTCGGTGGCCATCAAGGTGGACGGCGGCGGGGCGGCCAGCGGACCCAGTGGTGAGAATGAGCTGCGCATCGTCGTGGGCGTGCCGGGTACTGTCGGCTCCGACGTGGACAGCGGAACCTCGCCCTTCTCGGTGGAACTGAGCCTCGATGCGACGAAGCTCGCCGGGAGTCTGCAGTCCGTGGAGTGGGACCTAGGCGACGGCACCACCGCCCGCAGTCTTTCGGTCCCCCACACCTACATCAACACCAGCGGCAGCGCGTTGGTCTTCCCGGTGACCGCGAAGGTCACCACGGCGACGTCCGCCACGACGACCGTCACCACCGTGGTATCACGCCTGGTTACGGTGTATTCGTCATCGGGCAGCGGCACGGGGAATGGGAATGACAACCTCCCGGGCACCGGGACTACCGGGGGCTCGGGAGCCACGACCTGCGGCCTGCTCGGGGCGGTGCCGTTGACCGCCATGGTCTTGCTGCTGCCCTGGATACGCCGGCGCGTGTGACGCAGCGCCCGCCAGATGCCTCGTAACCGCACCGCCGGACCAAGCCCGAGCGGGAGCAAGGGACAGGGTGACGCACGTGCCCAGGTCCGTTGCTTCCGCCCGGGCTCTGCTGTTAGAGGACCTGCCCGCGCGCTTCCGCCCGGGCTCGGGTTTCATTGGGGCACGGTGCGCGCCGGCGGGACGCCGGCAGTTGTCGGCGGGGGGCCGGTAGGGTATGATGCCGGGCGACTCGGCGGCACCGGGGACTGCCGAGAGCAACGCGTCCTGCGCGGCTGGTGGCGGAGAGTACCTTGCCGTGGCCGTGCGGGCTGCCGAAGTGAACGGGCCAACGCATCGCAAAGGGGCCCAGCCCATGCTACCGAAGTCGTGTCCGCTGTTGACGACCGTCATCAAAATCGCCAACGGCATCGCCCGTGATTATGACCAGGAGTACGTCGGCACCGAGCACCTGCTGCTGGCTATCGCCCGGGAGGGGACGAACCTCGGCGCCCAGGTGCTCAGCGCCCGCGGCGTCAGCGAGCACAAGCTGCGCGGTGAGGTGGACCGCCTGGTCAAGAAGCGTCTCGAGGAGACGTGGGTCTTCGGTCGGCTGCCGGGCACGCCGCACTTCAAGAACGTCATGGCCGAGGCGATCAAGCAGTGCCAGCACTTGCAGTGCAAGGAGGTACGCTCCGAACATCTGCTGCTGGCACTGGCCAAGGAGCAGGGCAGCGTCGCCCAGAAGGCCCTCACCAGCCTCAAGGTCAGCTTCGAGGACGTCCGCCAGGCGCTTCTCGCCCACGCGCAGGCGAACACCCAGCCGTAGCAGTCCGGAGAAGCGCAGCAAGGTCCCACGGCCGGCGCCAGCCGGGTGGCACTTCGCGCATGCCGACGCACGGAGGATCGACAGCCTTCCGGCGGGCGACCGGGCGCGCTCCTCTGGTGGCGACGTTGGAACGACGGGTCTACGCCGGGATCCGCGCCCCCCGGGAGGCTATGGACATGTTTGAGGATTCGAGGACCGCTTCGTCAGGATCGACGCAGGCGCCCCGAAGGGCGGCATCCGAGTGCCACGCCGGGCGCTCGCGCCAACGGGGACCTAAGCTGGCCATTGTGGTGGTGGTCTTTGTGGTGGTCCTTATGACTTGGCAGGGGAGGGAGCGGACCCATCGTCTCACCTGCGGCGCGAACATGAAGGCGATCGGGGCAGCGCTCGCCGTGTACTGTGCGAGCTACCCTGGTTCAACGGCGTCTTCGTTGGAGCAGTTGGCCGAGGAGGGGCTTCTGCCGCGGGAGGTGATGACCTGCCCCTCCTCGAGCCGCGCGGCTTCGAACTACATCGTCGTTTGGGAGAACGTCATGGGCAACCCGCTCGCCAATGATGCGATCATCGTGTACGAGCCCAAGTCGAACCACGGGGGCGACGGCGGCAATGTCCTCTTCGCCGACGGACACGTGTCGTTCATGGTGGGGCCTGAGTACGACCGGCTGCTGGCCGCGCTGCCCTCACCCGCGACACCGACTACCGACAGCGACGAGCCGTAGACCTAAGTGGCCAAAGCGGCAGAGGCGCGGCCGCCTGCGACCGCCCCCGTGTCCGCGACAGACTTTGGGTGTCGGCGGCCGCAAGGCCCCCCAGGGGCACGGGGCGCAGGGGGCCGAACCGCGCCTGGCGTGACCTGAGTGACGACAAGCCGTCCGAGGGCGGCGCCCAGGATTCCCGTCGCCGCGATGATCCGTGAGGCCGCGGCGCCGCCGGCCAAGACCCCACAAGCGGGTCCGCGGGCCCGGTCTGGATCTGTGACCCCAGCGCCCGGTCCCCCGGGCTGCGGGCTTCGGGAGGGGCGCTTGGCAGTTTCTGAGTACTGCCGGGCGGCCCGGACCCCCGAACTCGCGGTCCGCCGCCGGAGAGTCCGCAAATTCCGACCGTTTCCGCTTTGAAGTGGTTTGTGCAGGCGGCTATGATCCACATAGTGGGGGTTTCCTCGGGACGAGGGGAGCACGCTTTGCAGACTGGGGGATGTGTGCTCGTGCCCGGGGAGTGATGCTGCGCTGCCCTGGATTCCCTGTTTCAGAAGTGAGGAAGCGATGCACCGCGGTAGAACGGTCGTTTTGATCGGGTCGGCGTTATGGGTGTGGGTGTTCGCGGGGGCGGGCCTCGGCATGCTGCCGCAAACCGGAGTGGCGGAGGAGATCACGATTTCGGGCGAACCGCTTGGTCCGGACGCCTACGGGCCGGCCGTGATCGAGAGCATGGAGGACGTGATCGAGCGGGACCGGTCGGCCCCGCCAACCGGCGAAACGAAAGAAGCGGTCGCTCGCCAGGGAGCCTGGGTGGTGCCCAGCCGGCGCGCCACCGGCATCACCTGCTCGCCGCCCCACCACCTGGTCAACAAGTGGGGCGACACGAGCATGGGCATCGGGTTTCCCCGGCCCGTGAACGTCCGGGGGGCGTTCTTCAACGCCGCGGCCGACACCGGGGCGGCCACCACCGGCATTCGCGTGGTCGGGTACCGCGAGGGGCGGCGCGTCGGGCAGACGGCGTGGCTCGACCAAGTGGGCGCGGAGCCGGAGTGGTTTGCGCTCGACCTGCGCGGAGTGGACCGGATCCAGATTGAGGCCGTCCCCGTATACGAAGGCGCGGGATGGTACGCACTTGATGACCTCACGTTTGCTTACGTGGACGAGGACGGACGCGAGCTGGGCACGGCCGTCGTGGTGAACTTCGACGATCTGTCGTACGGCGCGGAACTGACCGGCTCCGGCTATGCCGGTTTGACTTGGGAAACGGGGAAGGGCGACTTCCCGGCCGGCGAGGGGATTCATGCGCCGCTGGCGCCGGAAGGTTATCCGACCGGTGCGGGTGAGGAGGGGGAGCCGCCCGCGTTCTTCCGCGACAGCGGTACGGCCCCCACGCTGATCAACAGCTTCGAGGGCGTGGTGCGTGGAGACGCGGGTCAGTGGTCCTATCCCCCGGACACGGACGGCGCCATCGGCCCTAACCACTACGTGATCACCGTCAACACCAACTTCGCCATCTTCAACCGCACGACCGGCGCGGAACTGAGCAATGTCAGCCTCAGTTCGTTCCTGCCGAATTCCAGCGGCGACCCGCGCGTGCTGTTTGACCAACACAGCCAGCGTTGGGTCGTCATCGTCTCGAGTTTCAACTCGGGCGCCCGGATTCACCTGGCGGTATCGCGGACGAGCGACCCGACGGGAGACTGGTTCAAGACGTATTTCGTTACGGCCCAGGGGTCGGACACGGGGCGCTGGCCCGACTACCCGACGCTGGGAGTAGACCAGCACGGCATCTACACGGCGGCCTACATGGTCGGCGGCGGCATGACGATCTTCGCCATCGACAAGGCCCCGCTGATCGCGTCGACACCCAGCCTGGGGACCATCACGGCGTTTCGCGGTCTGCCCTGGGAAGGGGCTATGCAGCCGGTGCACACGTACGGCACGCCGGAAGGTGAGTACGTCATCTCGCGCAACACAAGCTTGAACGGTCTGCGTCTGCGTCGGATCAATCCGCCGCTGACCGCACCGACCCTTACCGAGCTGGGAAACGTGACGGTGCCCGGCTTCCAGGACCCGCCGGATGCGCCGGCCCTGGGTGCCAGCGTGGCGCTCGATACCGTGGATTCCCGGCTGATGATGTCGGTCTACCGCGGGGGGTCCATCTGGACCTGCCATACGATCAACTACTTCCAGCAGGCGGCCGTGCGGTGGTACGAGGTCAGCGTCAGCCCCCAGTCCCTCGTGCAATATGGGACCGTCTCGCACGCCACCCGCTTCTACTTCTTCCCGTCCATCATGGTGAACGCGGCCGGCCACGTGGCGCTCGGCTTCACCGGCTCCAGCGGCAGTGAGTATGCCTCGTGCTACTTCACCGGTCGCAAGTTGTCGGACGCTCCCGGGGAGATGGGCGCGCCGGTGCTCTACCAGGCTGGCACCGCCGCGCAGAATCTGATCGACTCCTACGGCCGCAATCGTTTCGGCGATTACAGCTACACCACGCTGGACCCGGCGGACGACCTGACCTTCTGGACGCTCCAGGAGTACACGGCCGCCAACAACGTCTGGGGAACCTACGTGGGCGTGCTCAGCCACGGCAGCGGCGACTGCAACGGCAACGGCATCGCCGATCCCTGCGACATCGACTGCGGCCCGACGGGCTGGGCCTGTGACGTGCCCGGCTGCGGGCAAGCGGCGGACTGCAACGCCAACGGCATCCCCGACGAGTGTGACATCGCCAGCGGCAAGAGCGGGGACGACAACGTCAATAGCATACCGGACGAGTGCGAAGTGACGCGGTATTACGTGAGAGCCGGCGCCACCGGCACGGGGCATGGGACGAGCTGGACGAACGCCTTCACGTCCCTCAAGGACGCCCTCGATACGGCGACCCAGCCTTACAGCCAGGTGGCCGAGATCTGGGTGGCCGAGGGAACTTACACGCCCGCCGGCGCCGGCGGCGCCCGGACGGCCACATTTACCTTGGGCAGCGGCGTGGCGGTCCATGGTGGCTTCACCGGCGGGGAGACGGACGTCAGCCAGCGTGACCCCGTGCGCCACGTCACCATCCTCAGCGGCGACCTCAACGGCGACGACGGTCCCAACTTCACCAACATCAGCGACAACAGCCATCACGTCGTGACGGCCAGCGGCACTGACGCCACCGCGCTGCTGGACGGCTTCGTCATCCGCGGCGGCAACCCCGCCGGCGCCACGGTGGTCAACGGCGGTGGCATCCTCAACGTCGCCGGCCACGCCACCCTCCGCAACTGCCGTATCCTGAACAACAGCGCCAACCTGGGCAGCGGCATGTACAACACCACCAGCGCGGGCCCCACGCTCATCAACTGCGCCTTCAGCGGCAATTCGGCGGCCGTGGGGACGTTGGCCGTCGTCAACAGCTCCACGCTCACGCTCATCCACGGCACGCTTGCCGGCAACACGGCCCAGGTGGCCGGGGGTATCTTCCTCGCCGGCTCGACGTCCGTGGCGACGGCGACCAGTTGCGTGCTGTGGGGCAACACCGACAACAATGGTAGCGGGCAGTCTTCGCAGATGTACGTCAGCAGCGGGACGGTTGCCCTCAACTACAGTTGCGTGCAGGGCTGGACGGGCAGCCTGGGCGGTACGGGCAACACGGGTGGCGATCCGCTGCTCGTTGACCTCGACGGGCTGGACAATCTGCCGGGCACGCTGGACGACGACCTGCGCTTGTCCGCGGGGTCGTCGGGCATCAACACCGGCGATCCCACGTTCGTGCCGGACGTGGAGGACCGGGACCTTGACGGTCACGCCCGGCTGCTCTGCGGGCGGGTGGACATGGGCGCCTGCGAGTTCGGCATCGGCGACTACTCCTGCGATCAGACCGTGGACCTCGCGGATTTCGCGGGCCTGCAGAACTGCTTCACCGGCACGACGGGCGGTCCGTACGCCGCGGGCTGCGCGTCGCTGGACTTCGATTACGACGGCCTCGTGGAGGGCTACGACTTCGTCGAGTTTGCCCCGTCGTTCGCGGGCCCGTGACCGGCCGACGCGAAGTGCGGCGTTGCGCTCGTGCCCTCGCCTTGGTCTCGGCCCGGAACGGGAGGCCCGGCGGCTGCCTCGTCGGCACTCCCCGCCGCGGTGGCGGTCACCGCCCCGGCGTCCCCCCCGAGGTCCCCGAATGTTGCTGCTCCCAGCCGCGGGTTGCCCGTGCGCCGCAGGGCCGCAGCGCTGGGAAGGGCGAATGCGGTTGAACTGCGGGGCGACTTCGGGTACTCTAGTGTGCAAGGGGGCGTTGGGGGTCCAGCAGGGGGGTGCTCCTCTTGGCCGATGCCCGGCCGTCGTAACCCGCGCGCGACAACGACTGCGAACGCGCGACGCGAAGGAGTCTGGGGATGAGCAACCGTCTTGTTTCCGGCAACGGGAGATCGTGTTGGCTGAAGTGGGGGATGGTGCTGGCGGTGAGCATGGCGCCGCTGACCGTCTTCGGGGCGGAACGCATCGTGGTGGTGGAGGAATTTACGGCCACGTGGTGAAGTGTCTGCCCCAACGCGGGTACCGCGTTCAGCACGCTTCTCAATGCGTATCCTGACTCCTTTGCCTTCGTGCAGATCCACCACGGTGACGGCTACGCCACGACTTGGGGTAACAGCCGGGCGAACTTCTATACCGACTTCGACGCGTATCCCACCTCCTATCAGGACGGCATGCTCCGTCGCCGAGGTGCCTACGGCTACAGCACGTATCAGTCGGACTTCCTTGCGCGGCGGGCGGTGGCCACGGACGTCACGATCGAGTTGCACGCGGTTCAGGTCAGCGGCGCAACCTACCAGATTCGGGCCAAGGTGTGTCTGGAGTCCACCGGTACCGCCAAGACGATGCGAGTATACATCGTCCAGTTGCTCGACCACTGGCCGGCGAGCCCGACCTACCACCGTAACGGCTTCAAACAGGCGGCCACTACGCAGGACATCGCCCTGACACCCGGTCAGTGCCAGGAGGTCGTGCGTACCATGACCTTCGATTCGACCAGTTGGGCCAACCCCAGCAACATCGTGCTGACGGCCTGGGCCCAGGAGCCGCAGAGCAGCAGCCCACCCGAAGACCGGGCTCAGATCTACCAAGGCGCCATCCTGCATTGGCCCTTCATGGTTGACTGCAACAGCAACGGGATCGATGACCCGTGTGACATCGACTGCGGCGCCTCCGGCGGCGTGTGTGACGTCACCGGCTGCGGACAGAGCGAGGACTGCAACCTCAACGTGGTGCCCGACGAATGCGACCTCGCCCAGGGCACCAGTTGGGACGACAACCACAACGGCGTGCCGGACGAGTGTGAAGTGACGCGGTACTACGTGAAGGCCAGCGCGAGCGGCAACGGGCACGGCACAAGCTGGGCCAATGCCTACAGGTCATTGAAAGCGGCCTTGGACCATGCCTCCCAGCCCTACAGCCCGGTGACCGAAGTCTGGGTGGCCGAGGGAACTTACAAGCCCGCCGGCGCCGGGGGCGACCGCGCCGCCACCTTCACCTTGGGCAGCGGTGCCGCGGTCTACGGCGGCTTCACCGGCGTGGAGACGGACGTCAGCCAGCGTGACCCGGTGCGCCACGTCACCATCCTCAGCGGCGACCTCAACGGCGACGACGGCCCCGGCTTCACCAACATCAGCGACAACAGCCATCACGTCGTGACGGCCAGTGGCACCGACGCCACCGCGCTGCTGGACGGCTTCGTCATCCGCGGCGGCAACCCCACGGGCGCCACGACCATCAACGGCGGCGGCATCCTCAACGTCGGCGGCCACGCCACCTTCCGCAACTGCCGTATCCTGAACAACAGCGGCAACCAGGGTAGCGGCATGTACAACACCACCAGCGCGGGCCCCACGCTCATCAACTGCACCTTCAGCGGCAACTCGGCGGCCGTGGGGACATTGGCCGTCGTCAGCAGTTCCACGCTCACCCTCATTCATGGCACGCTTGCCGGCAACACGGCCATGGTCGGCGCGGGCCTCTTCCTCGCCGGCTCGACGTCCGTGGCGACGGCGACCAGTTGCGTGCTGTGGGGCAATACCGATAACAGCGGCAGTGGGCAGTCTTCGCAGGTGTACATCAGCAGCGGGGCGGTGGTCATCAACTACAGTTGCGTGCAGGGCTGGACGGGCAGCCTGGGCGGCACGGGCAATACGGGTGCCAACCCACTGCTGATTGACATCGACGGGCCGGACAACCTGCCGGGCACCCTGGACGACAACCTGCGTTTGTCGGTGGGCTCCTCCGGCATCGACACGGGTGATCCCACGTTCGTGCCGGACGTGGAGGACCGGGACCTCGATGGTCACGCCCGCGAGCTGTGTGGCCGGGTGGACATGGGCGCCTACGAGTTCGGCATCGGGGATTACGACTGCGACATCGACGTGGATCTCGCCGACGTGGCTGCGCTCCAGAACTGCTTCACCGGCACGGCCGGCGGCCCGTATGCCGCCGGCTGCGAGGCACTCGACTTCAATTACGATGGCTTGGTGGACGCGACGGATTTCGCTGAGTTCGCGTCGTTGCTCGTAGGTCCGTAGTACCGGCGCTGCCCAGCCGATGTGCAACAAACTGCCCCGCCGGGCGCGACCGCTTGCGGTCGTCCGGCGGGGCATGTGTTGTGGGTGCGGCATGCGCAACACCGCGCCCACGTGGTCGGCATCCTTGGGGTCAGGCCGCCCGGCGGCGGCGGAGCACCATTCCACTTCCCCCCAGCAGCAGCAGCAATGTCACCGGCTCCGGCACCAGGGCGTAGTCGAGCAGGTTGTCCAGCGGCGCCCCGCGGGCATCGCCGCCGGTTGCCCAGCCGTAGTTCAGCGTGCTCACCAGCACCCTTCCCTGCATTGCGCCGCCGCCCACCGGGTAGGCGACCAGCGCGGGCCCGTCGCTGTTGGACAGAATCACCGCGCCACCGCCGGGAACGTCCGACAGGTATCCGTGATCCGTCTGGTTCCAGTTCAGAAACCGGGACGCACTGAGCACCTGCCCCCCGTAGCCCGCGCCGGTCAGATAGGGATGGTCCGGCGTGGTCAGTTGCTCGGCGTTATGCCCGGGCGATGTGCAGCAGAAGTTCACTCCGCCTGGGGCGATCAGCCCCTGGCCCTGGCTGCACGACACATTGAGCACCAGGGTTCCTCCGTAGTAGGCGTACTGCTGCAACCTGCCGCCGTCGGTGACCCCGAAGCGAAGCAGGTCGAACGTCGCGGACGGGGCACCGGGACTGAGGAAGATGGCGTCGAATCCCAGGAGTTGGGCCACCGGCGTGGCGATCGTAGAACTCATGGTGCGCGTCGTCACAGTGTGACCGAGCGCCTGCGCCCTGGCGATGTTATAACTCGATTGCCCATCCGTCACCATGAGAACGGTGCCGCCCCGCGCAGGCTGCAACGCCGGCCCGACCGCGCTTGCCAACGCCGCTACCGCCCCAAGAAGTGAAATCCGTCGACGCATGAAACGAAAGACCCGAGTAAAGCGCCCCTCTCCCGCAAGCCTTCCCCTGCTTGCACCGCGATCCCGGCCGTCGGTCACCGAAATGTTCACCGCCAGGTCGCCCAAGCTTACCGCAAAGTGCGATTTTACCGGACCTGCCCGTCCGAAGTCAATACGTGTTTGCGAGATTTGCAGTCTACATAAACCGCTGGCGCACAACGAGATACGGCTCAGTCCGGCAGGACGGACGCGGCCATCCGCAGAGTACCCCGTGTCAGCCCCACCAGCGGCCCACCGAGAACCTTGCGGTCAGAGGCTGATCCGTTGGACGGCCGCGGCGTCTGGGACACTTCGCGTCGGCCGCGGGGAGGCCAACGCTACGTCTTCAACCGGCTCCGAGGGCCGGGGTGAAGACCGCGGGACACCCGCCGGCCCGGGGCGGTGGCATTCGACAACGTATCAGCCAGCCGATCCCGCCGCGCTCACGGTGGGGCACACCCACGATTTCCGTGGGGCGGTGGGGCCCGCTAGTGTCGTCAAGGTTGGCGTCGGCGCACAGCCGGCGGTATCATCCCTGGCTGTTCGCGCTCGAGTCGCGCCAGGCAGACGCGCCTGCCGGGATCTCCTCCGACTCCGCAGGCGAGGACGAACGGCGGGCGGCGGCACCGCGGGTGGTGCTGGAGGGAGACGGATTGCCTCGGACGGCGGCCGATGACGGCCAGGTCCCATGCAGTGGGGGCACCAGGCAACGGGTCAGGCTGGAGACAGAGCAGCCCACTTGGTGCAACCAGGTGCCGTGGTCAACCTGGTCGTCATCGGCCGCCGGCTCGGGGTGCCGGGTGGGCACGGGGCCCGGCGGGTTTGCGTACTCAGAGGTCACGATGTCGTATCGCGTGCTGGCCAGGGCATACCGCAGCAACACGTTCGACGAGATCGTCGGGCAGGATGCGATTGCCGCCACGCTGCGCAACGCCATTGCCTCGGGGCGCGTGCATCACGGCTACCTGTTCACCGGGACGCGCGGCGTGGGCAAGACCTCGATGGCGCGCATCCTGGCGAAGTCGCTCAACTGTCTGGCGACCGCGACGCCCACCGCGACCCCGTGCTGCAAGTGTGACGTCTGCGTGGCGACGGCCGAGGGTGAGGACGTCGACGTTGTCGAGATCGACGCGGCCAGCAACACCGGCGTCGACAACATTCGTGATCTGCGCAGCAACGCGGCCCTGCGCCCCGCCCGGGCGCGCTACAAGATCTACATCATCGATGAAGTACACATGCTCAGCCCGGGGGCATTCAACGCCCTGCTGAAGACGCTGGAGGAGCCGCCACCGCACGTTAAGTTCATCCTGGCCACTACCGAGGTCCAGAAGGTCCCCGCGACAATCCAGAGCCGCTGCCAGCGGTTCGACTTCCGAGCGATCAGCACGTCGATCATTGCGGCCCACCTCCAGCGGATTCTCAGCGCGGAGAAGATCGAGGCCGAGGACGTCGTACTCCGCCGGATCGCGCGACTGGCCAACGGGTCGATGCGGGACGCATTGTCGCTGTTGGACAAGGTACTGGCGTACGAGGCGAAGCACCTGACGGAGGCGGTGATCGACGAGCTGCTGCCGCCACCGCACGACGAGTTGGTTTGCGCGCTGGTGGACCACGTGGCCCGGCAGGAGCCGGCGGCCGCACTCGCCGCGCTGGATGCCGCCCTCCAGCAGGGCCAGACGGTGGAGCGGTTCTGTGACCACCTGATCGAGCACCTTCGCGTCCTGATGCTGCTGCGGGTGTGCGGCACCGAAACGGAGCTCGTGGACGTCGCCGGCACGTTGCGCCCGCAGCTTGCTGCCCAGGCCCAGCGCTTCGACGCCCCGACGTATGTGTACCTGATTACGCTCGCCGAGGAACTGCGTCGGAACGCGAAGTTCAGCGGCACGGCCCGGGCGCTCGCGGAGGCGGTGATCGTCCGCATGGCGATGAGCCGGCAGTTCTCGGACATCAGCGCGTGGATCGAACAGTTGCGTGGCGCGAGCGGTTCAGCGCGCGAAGCCACCGCGGGCTCTGCAGCGACGGCGCCGAGCGGCTCTGCCGGCCGGGCGTCGCCCACGTCTGCGCCAGGTTCGCGCCCGGACTCGTCGCGGGGCGTCGTCGCCCCTGAGACTCCGGTCGCAGCCGCGCCCGCTCGTCGTACCGGTCGCACGGCGTCTTCCCGTGCGTCCCGTGCCGGCGACGCCGCCCCGGAGCCGGGCCGCCCCGGGCCGGGCAGCGGGGGGGAGCCGGAACCGCACGGCGAGCCGTCGGGTTCGAGTTGGGTGCCGCCGGAGGACGCCGGCCTACCCGAGGAGCCGCGAACGCCGCCGCCGCGGCGCTCGCTCAGTACCGAAGAGACTCAGCAAGTGCTGCGCGATCCGGTGGTACAGCAGGTGTTGCAGGCCGTGGACGGGACATTGTTCGACGTGCGCCGCCCCGGCGGTGTCGCCCCCACTGCCCGCACGCCGCTCGCCGGTCCCGCGAGCGAAGGCCGTTCAGTTCCCTCAAACACGGAAACGGAGTGAACCTATGCTCGGCGGGCTCGGAAACCTCGCCAACATGCTGAAGGTTGCCAAGGATTTGCAGGGCAACCTCGAGAAAGTGCAGGCGCAGCTTGCCCAGAAGCGCTTCGATGGGGAAGCCGGCGGCGGGCTCGTCCGCGCGGTTGTCAACGGCAAGCTCGCCCTGATGGACATCAAGATCGACCCGCAGGCCGCCCAGGACGTCGAGCTGCTGGAAGACCTCATCAAGGCGGCCGTCGGCTCCGCCATTCTCAAGGCCCAGGAAGGCATGAAGGCGGAGATGAGCGCCTTGACCGGCGGGTTGCCGCTGCCGCCCGGATTGACGGACCTGCTCGGCCGGGGGGGCGGCTGAGGCTCATCGGCGACGTCGCCCACGTCGCTCGGAGTGGAGCGACGGTGCGCGAGGGTGCAGTCTCCAAGGTGTTCGGGCACCGCGCGGGCTCAAGCCCGCAGCTCGACGGTGTCGCGGAATCGCGCAGGGTGAATCGACAGACATGAGCAGCGAATCCATCGAGTCTCTGGCCCGGCTGAAGGCGGAGTTTCAGAAGTTGCCCGGCATCGGACCGCGCACAGCCGAGCGCCTCGTGTTTCACGTGCTGCGCGAGCCGCGGGAGGCGGCGGCCGCCCTGGCCCAGGCGCTGCTGGACGTGAAGGACAAGGTCATCCACTGCCGCGTATGCTACAACCTGACCGAGACGGACCCCTGCCGCATCTGCAGCGACCCGCGGCGGGACCAGGAAGAAATCTGGGTGGTCGAGCAGCCTCGGGACGTGCTGGCCATGGAGAGCACCGGCCTGATCCATGGCGCGTACCACGTGCTCATGGGGCACATCGCCCCCGCGGAGGGCATCGGTCCGGAGCACCTGACGCTGGAGGCCCTGCGGGACCGCGTGCGTCGCGGGCCGGTGCGTGAGGTGGTCCTGGCGCTGAACCCGACCCTGGAGGGCGACGGGACGGCCCTGCACGTGCAAAGCCTGCTGGCTGACCTTGCGGTGAAGATCACCCGCCTCGCACGCGGGCTGGCCGTCGGCGGGCAACTGGAGTTCGCCACGGCGGGCATGCTCGAAGCAGCCATTCGAGGTCGGACGCCGGCGTAGCCGCGGGGCTCCGCCTCCGGCAGCGACCCGCAGCAACCCTCGGCACCCATCAGCGCCCATCGCTTCACAGGCTGCCACACCCGGCCGGTCCGCCGCCGATCGGGCACGGGACCCCCCGCCGACAACCCAGCGCTGCGTCCCGCGTACCGGCGCGCGTGACAGAAGCGTCCGGCGCTGAGGGCAAGAGACGTAGCGTCGCCCCTGCCAGCCGGCCGGCGGGTCCCCGTGGCCGACGTCGTGCTCGGCAGCGCTTCCACCTCCTGACTCGGCCACGGGGCGGCGACGCGGCGAACCCCGTCGATCCTGCCACGCGCAGCAGGCCACCTGATCGTCCACGGACCCTGCGTACCACGGCCGGGCGAGGGTCAGGCGCCGCAGACGCCGCCGCATGCTATAATTGCGCAGACGCAACGGCCGGGGCCGCGGGGGCATTATGGGTCTGCGCCCGTCCTGGCGACCGACGGCTCGGCGCAGATGGGTGCCGCTATCGGCGGCTGTGGTGAATGTCACAGGTACTGTCCCAGGTTCTCTCCCAGCAGATGCGGCTGGAGCAGCGGCTGACGCCGCAACTGATCCAGTCCATGGCTGTTTTGCAGAAGCCGGTAGCGGACCTGGAGACCTACATCGCGGAGGCCCTGGAGAGCAACCCCGCCCTGGAGGCGGAGGGACCGCCCGCTGACACGGCCGAGGGACGTCGCCCCGGCAGGCACCCCCGGACCCAGCCCCCGGATGACGAGGGCACCCGCTTTGCCCGCCTCGAACGCTACTCGCGCGAGTACGAGCTGGATTGGGCCGAGCGACCGCCGGTCCGCGCCCTGCGCGTCCAGAGCAGCGGCGAGCGGGACGCGAAGGTGGACGCGATGGCGAACACGGCCGGGCGTGCCGTCAGCCTCAATGAGTACCTGAGCGACCAGTGGTCGCTGGTGGAGCACGCAGACCCGGTGGCCCGGCAGGCGGGGCTGGCGATCATCAACCACATCGACCCGGACGGCTGCCTGCGGGTGCGGCTCGACGAGATCTCGCGGACGACGCGGCCTTCCCTGCCGCTGGAGGCGCTGGAGGTAGCGCTGAGGGGGGTCCAGCAACTCGACCCGCCCGGCGTGGGCGCCCGCGACATGGTGGAATGCCTGCTGCTGCAGCTCGATGCCCTGCCCGGGGACAACACGATCGAGAAGACGCTGGTGCGGAACCATCTTGATGACCTTGCCCGGAACCGACTGCCCGCCATCGCCAAGGCTACCGGCTTCACCGTAGGCGAGATCAACGAGGCGTTGCGGGCGATGCGTTCGACGCTACACCTGCACCCGGGCTTGCAGATCGGCGACCGCCCGGTGCCCACCATCCGCCCGGACGTGATCGTCGAGTACGCCGAGACGGGGGGCGGCGTGACGGTGCGGCTGGCACGAGGCAACCTGCCCGCCCTGCGCATCAGCGACGAGGTCCTGGCACTGGCCAAGTCGCGGGGCAACGGCAAGGAGACGCGCGACTTCGCCCGCAAGCACGTCGAGGCGGCCGGGGCGCTGATCGACGCCGTGGCGTTTCGCAGTCATCGCCTGCTGGACGTGGCGCGGGCCATCGTGGAGAAGCAGCGGGAGTTCTTCGAGCTGGGTCCCCAGGGACTGAAGGTGCTGCGGATGAGCGACCTGGCGGCCGAGCTGGAGTGCGACCCCTCCACGATCAGCCGTACCGTTGCGGACAAGTACATGCAGACGCCGCGCGGCGTGTTCCCGCTGCGTTACTTCTTCACCGGCGGCACCGAGACCGGCGACGGGGAGACGACAAGCTGGGACAGCGTCAAGGTGCGCGTCCGCGACCTGATCGACGGTGAGGATCGCAAGGCCCCGCTCAAGGACGACCAGATCGCCGCGAAGCTCAGCGCGGAAGGCATCGACATCTCCCGCCGGACCGTCGCTAAGTACCGCCAGCAGCTCAACATCCCCTCCGCACGGCATCGGCGCGAGTTCTAACCGGCCCGGACCGTGCCGCATCGCCCGTGAGGTGAGCGATGCCCCGCGCTACCGATGCGCGCTTGCCTCCAAGCGGGTTGCGCGCCGCTACACGCAGGGAAACGCACGGGCGAGACGCCCGGTATGTGTTGAGCGTCTGTGGCGTTGGGGGTGCCATGCTTGCCCGCGACCGCGGTCGCGGGTAAGCATGCCTCTGCTTGCCGTAGCACATGCCCACCCCCGCCTGCGGCGGGTGAGGGCATGGCACCCACGCTGAACACGCACGACGCTCGTGCCCCGCCGTCGGCCGCGAGTGAAGTTGGGGCGGCTGGCGGCCGCCGTGGGCACCGTCAAACGCGGCGGGCTGCCGGGCCGCGGCCTTACGCCGCGGTCCGACAGCCCGTCCGCACGCCGGTCCTTCGGAACCGGGGCTGCCTGTTTACGGCAGGCTCTTACCGAAATACGCCTCGAACGGCGCCGCGCCGTTGAGCAGGTTAATCACCGTGATGATGTCGGACGCGGTGACGTTCCCGCTGCGGTCGATGTCGCTGCTCTGCACCGGCGGAGTGCCGCCGGCGAAGGCCGCATTGACGTAGTTCACGAGGGCGACGATGTCGGCGGCGGTGGCCGTCCGGCTGGCGTCGACATCCCCCGGCAGGAACCCCAGTGACACGCTCGTGCCGCTGCCCACGTGGGTGACCACGGTCCACGCCTTGGGGTCGATCGGACGATCGAACGTCAACGCAGCCGTGGTGCCCGCCCCGACCACGCTCGCCAGCGTCGGGGCGACGTGATCGCACTCACCCGCGCTGCACGCCTCGGTGACCGAGAAGTGCGCCGGAGTCAGGCTCTCCGCGTTGAGGTTGAAGGTCAGTTGCACGCTGGTAAGCCCCTGCGGCTCCAGCGTCACGCGGTCGAACGGCTGCCGGGCGTCGACCCAGCCGCTCGGCGGGTTACTACCGGTGACGAACATGAATCCCTGCTCGTGGATGGTCAGGTCCAGTTCGGCCAAGTCCGACCGATTCAACGAGTCCGTCACCCTGATGCGCGGAGCGAACACGCCGAACTCCGTCGGGGTCCCCATGAGCACGCCGGCGGGTGTCAGGTACATGCCTTCCGGCAACGGCGACGGCGGGAAGATCTCCAGCGAGTTCGCGTTCGTCAGCACCGTCAGATTGTTGTACGACGACAACAGGTAGGCGCCGTCGGCACCCTTCGAGATGCCGACCGTCGGCGTCAGGTTGGTGTTGCCGCTGCCGTAGTGGAAGCGGATGCGCCCATCCGCGTACAGCGTCACGGCCACGTTGATGGCTACCCGTGGCGAGGCATAGGTCATGCCCTGCCACCGGATGGTCACCTGGTTGGACACCGTCTCGTCGATGTAGATGTCGTCCCCGGTGTTCTGGTTGGTCATCAGGTCATCCCACATCACGGCGATGCGGGTGGCCGCGATCAACTCGGCGTCCGTGTTGGTCCAGTCCGTCGTCGAACTGGTGAAATCGAGGAACCCGTTGCTGCACACGTTCACCGTAGTGCGGTCGACACCGTAGTAGGGGAACGCAAACGGCAGCGTGTACGGCCAGGAGGTGTCATCAGCGCGCCAACTGCGCGCGGTGCCCACCGTGGTGAACTGGCTGCTGCCCAGGTTGACCTCCTGGTAGAAGTCCTCCCCCAGCACAACCCAGGTCAGTTCCGGCTGACCCTCGCTCGCCTGCATCGGGAACGGAGCATATGCGTAGTTGAGGTACCCGTCGGGCAGGACCGTGGTCGTGATGACCGGCGGGCCGAACTTCACCAGCACCGTGACGGTGGCCGGGTCGGAGTCCCCGCCGTCGGGCGGGACGCCGCCGTCGCTGGCCACGAACTGGAACGTATCATTGCCCCAGTACCCGCCTGTCGGCGTGTACAGGACCTGATTGCCGCCGCCCACCAACGCGTAGGGCAGCTCGCCGGCGCCGATCACGTGTCCGTTGCCCGTATCCGTCAGGGTGTTGCCGGCCGCCGGCAGCACCGTGATCTTGTAGGTGATCGCGCCCGGTGGGTCGGGCTGCCCGTCGTAGTCGATCGCGCTGAGCGTGGTCAGCACGGGCGCGTTGACGCCCGTCTCGAAGTAGCCGTCAAAGGCGCGCGGCGGATGCGGTCCGCACATGGACACGGCCATCACCACGGCCTCGTAGGCGTCCACCATGCCGTACCCGTAATCGTTGTCATTGCCTACGGCACCCAGGTCCACCGCGGTCTCGTACATGATCTCCTTCACCTGATCCACGGTGAGTTGCGGGCACGCCTGGCGAATCAACGCCACCACGCCGGCCACGTGCGGCGTGGCCATCGACGTACCGTCCGAATTCGAGTAGCCGCTGGGCACGGACGACCGCACGCTCACGCCGGGAGCCGCGACTTCCGGCTTGATGGCGGCCGCGCCGGTCGGCGTGCAGTACGTCGGTCCGCGGGAGGAGAAGCCGGCAATGGGATAGGTCGGCGGGCTGTTCCCGTCGAGGGCGGCCACCGCGCAGGTGCGGTATTCATCGGTGGCGCGGTCCGACGGGCGGCGCAACGTGTTAGCGCTGGAGCCCTCGTTGCCGGCCGCGAAGACCACCACGATCCCCGCCGCTTCACATGCATCCAGATAGCCCCAGAACGAGGGGTCGCACGGCGAATTGTAGGGCGGTACGTTGTGCCAGCTCCCAATGCCCCAGGAGTTGGAGCACACCGTCGGCACGTCCCAGAACGTGCCCGGGTTGCCATCCGGGTCAATCACCCACTGGAACGCCAGGATCGCATCCGTGCAGGTTTGCAACAGGCTCACCCGGTCAATCACGGCCGCGTGGATCCACTGCGCGCCCGGAGCCACACCGACCTGGTCACCCGGCGCACCACCGCAGATCGTCCCCATCGTGTGCGTGCCGTGCGACCCGCTGTCCTGCGGGAACGTCCAGTTCGTCACGGGATCAAAGAACGCCCAGCCGGGATGGCCGGTGTAACGCGGGTCGAGCCCGCGCCAACGCGACGCCAACGCGGCGTGGTTGCCCGCCACGCCCGTGTCCAGCGAGGACACCAGCACGCCCGTCCCGTCAAACCCCAGCGCCCAGGCCTCCGGGGCCCGGATCGCCACCAGCCCCGGCTCCGGCGTGCGCATGCCCGGCGGCTCCGGGGAAGGCTCGGTGTGAACCGGCGTGATCGACTCGATCTCATAGTTGTAGTACGTCATGCCGACGTCGGACCGCGCCGCCAGCGACTCCAGCACCGCCGGCGCCGCATCCACGCGGACCATGTTGGCGATCCAGAACGGCTGGAAGAAGGCCACCTCGCCCTGCACGTACAGGCGCTTCAACTCCTCGAGCAGCGCGCCCTGCGTGGCGGCCGCCTTATCCCGCAGCGCGGTCACCACGGTGTGGTGCCGCACCTCCGGAGCCGCCCGCTGCGCGGTCAGCTCCGCCTCCAGCGTCCGCAGGTCCACGGCGTCCGCCAGGTACAGCAGCGCAGACACCACCTCTCGTTCCCCGGCGCCCTGCAGCACCATCTCGAGCGTCGGGTCCAGGTCGCCCGCCCAGGCTGGAACCGCCCACGTCGCGGCCCAGCCGGCTACCAAGGCCAACATCGCCAAGCGTCTCATACCCTCTTCTCCTTCCTTCACGTAGTTGCACCGCGGGTGAAGTCCAGCACGGCTGAGCCCTCGCTCTCGTCCCCACAGGGACACCCGTGCGCTCCTGCCTCGATACGGAAGACTGCCGTCAATCGTCCAACGGAGATAACGCGAGGTTGTGCGATCGCGCAGGGCTGCTCACACCCCCAGCTCCCCCCGAGCCGAACGCCCCCACTTCGCCGTGACCGCATGCTACGGCCGCAGCATCCCAGTAGACTCTCACTGTAACCGAAGTGCGGCCACGTTTCAACGTGCAATCGGTCACTTATCGGGCGGAACGTACCCGTGGCATCCGGCTCGGTTGGGGCAGGTGACGCCAGCGACGGGGCAACGGTTTGGTCAGGGCGCCAGGCCGAACGGGTCGTACCCTTCAAGGGCGAAAGGAGGCATCCGCCACAGATTGCCCGTGTGGTCAAAGTAGGGCGCGCTGATCGCCTGTCGGACCGCCTCCGCCGTCGTTACCGCCGGGTCGAACGTCACGCGCGCGACGGCCGGGTCCGGGCCCGGCCAGGCTTCCACCCGCACATACCCCGGCAACGCAAACTCGTCGTCCCGCTCCAGGAAGTACAGCAGCAGCGTCGCCCGCCCGCGGCAGGTCAAGCCGGTGATCTTCAGGTCGACGGTCTCCGTGTGGGCGGACGGCTCCCCGCGTGCACTGACAAACGACGGCAATGCAATGAGCGCACTGGCCGCCACCGCGCCGCCGATACACGCAAGCAGCACGACCAGCAACACAGCCTGGGACCAGGCACGCGGGTGCCGCCCCGGCGGACCCCACACCAGCGCGGGTGCCCCCGGCTCGCTCCGCGGGCAGACCGAGACGCAATTCAGGCAGGAGATGCACCGGGCGGCCGTGACCTGTTCCACTTCGTCCACCGGGATGGCCATCGGGCACTCCCGCGCGCAGTGGCCGCAATCCAGGCACGCCTCCGCCTGCCGCCGCACGCGCGCCAGCCCGAAGCGCGAGAACGGATTCAGCGTGGCGGCCAGCGGGCACAGCCAACGACAGAACGGCACGGTCAACATGATCGACGCCGCGACGATGGCTCCACTGACCACATACGCCCAGACCGTGATGTCTTCACCATGCCGACTGATCAACGCGTAGCAGGGATCGTAGCCGCGCAGGACGAGCTCGCCGGTACGCCACGTGAAGTAGAGCACCACCGCCAGCACCACGTACTTGAGCAGGGAGAGAGCGCGGTCGAGCGGCCGTGGTACGCTGAGAGGACGAATGCCCAGCCGCTGGGCTCCCCGCTGCACCCACTCCGACAACGCCCCCACCGGACACATGTAGCCGCAAAATGCCCGCCGCAGCAGCAACGTCATCACCAGCACCGCAAGCAGGATGTACAGGTTCGAGATGCCCAACGAGCAGATCAGGTTCCCCTCGGCGAGGTACCCGTACAACGCTTCGACCCCGCCGAAGGGGCACCAGCGCTCGGCGTGTCCGCCCACCAGGTAGACGCCGATCACTGTAAGCGCCAGAAAGGCCGCCTGGATGACGCGCCGGGTCGCCTTCACCGCAATTTGCCCCTGGTTACGCGGTTGCGGTTCATCCTCGTCCCCTCGGTCCTGAACAGGACCACGCAAATGGGAAACCAAAAGGGTGGCATGCCCAAGCCGAAGGCGCCGGCCTGTCGTTGCGGCAACCGCCCGTCGGCGGGGAAGACATGGCGGCGCTGCGCTTGGCCATGCCACCCTAGCGTGGTTGTCGCTTTCCCCGACGCGTGGAGCCACCTAGGGGCGTGGTTTGTCCCCTTGAGCACACGCACTGCGGCTGGGGCACTTCCCGCAGGAGGTGCCGGTGCTGCACTTGGATTCCGGTACCTTCGATTCGGTACGCAACGCCTGGGCAAACTCGGTCCCCGCGCGCATGGAGTCAAAATCAGGACACTGCGCAACCTGACTGCGCGTCACCTCAAGACGACTCGGCAGAGTGCGCTCCAGACAGGTGACCAGTGCCGCGGCCGCACCGGGCCGGTCTTCCACCAACGCCCGCAGGCGGGCCAGATCGAATGCCAGTTGCGCGTCATCTTCGGCCGCCAAGGCCACTGCCGCGGCGAGCTTACGCGCATCCTCCAGGCGTGCCTGTCGCGCCAGGGCAATGCCGAGCAGAACGCGGGCGCGCGGCGTCGTCTCCTCCGCCTTCAGTGCGGCCAGCGCCCCCTCCGCCTCGTGGTCGAGGCCCAGTTGCAGTTGCGTCTCCGCCAGCAGCACGGCTGACTCCGCGCCGGGTTGGCGGGCGTGACGCTCGCGGTCGAGCGTCAGTGCTTCGCTGAGCAGCTTGTGGTCGTAGTAGTAGGCCCGAAGCTGCCCGGCGGTCGCCAACCACCTGGGCAGTTCGGTGGTGGTCTTCAAGCCCGCGCGCAACGAGTTGATCCGCCAGAGCAGGATGTACTCGCTACGATAGGTGTCATTCCGGGGATCGAGGCGGGCCGAACCCTGGAAAGCCTTGGCCGCCCCCTCGAAGTCGCCCTGCGCTAAGAGCGCCTCGCCGTCCCGAAACAACGCCGCTGCCTCCTCGACCGGCCCCGCCCAGGCCACCGCCGCCACGCTCATCGCCAGCATGGCACCCAACGTCAACAGCTTCCCAAGTACGCTCATCCCTGTCTCCCTTTTCGTAACTACAACCCGACGATGCGCACCACACGATCCAGGCTGACCCGGTACCATCGCCAACACTGCCGCTCCGTCGCCTGTCGGTCGCGGGCGGGACGCCCGTGCCACGACCCGTGGGACACTCAAGCCACAGGCGAGACGCCCGCGCCACGGGTCAACGTGGCCGGCCGGCACCTATTGCCCAGTATAAGGGCACTTCGTATGCCCGGGTCGGTTCGTTACGTCGCCGAGACAGACCGCCGGCGTCGTCACTGCTCCGCGCCGCCACCGTAGCCCGGTGGGGGGGTCACGTAGCGGGCGTACTCCGTCTGCGCAATCGGCCGGGCCGTCCGCAGATCGCCCAGCAGCAGGACCCGCACCGTCCCCAGTACGATGCGCACGTCCAGACCGAGGCTGCATCGACGCACGTACGCGATGTCAAACAGAATCCGCTCGTCCCAGGATAGCGCGGTGTTGCCGTGGATTTGCGCCAGGCCCGTGATGCCCGGACGGACCAGCAGACGCTGCCGACGGAAGGCGTCATAGGCTTCCACCTGGTCGACCAGCGTGGGCCGGGGACCGATCAACGCCATGTCACCCTTCACCACGTTCAGAAGCTGCGGCAACTCGTCGATCTTGAACCGCCGCAGCACCCTGCCCAACGCCGTGATTTCCGCGTGATCGAGTGGCACCAGCTCCTTCGGATCCGGCACGCGCCCGCCGCGCATCGTCCGCAGCTTGTACAGCCGAAAGACCCGCCCGTCCTTCCCGCCACGGTCCTGGACGAACAGCACCGCCCCGCGACTCGTCAGGCGGACCAGCGCCGCGGCCACCACAAGTACCGGCGCCAACGCCACGAGCAGCGTCAGGGAGACGACGAGGTCAAACACGCGCTTCCCGCCACGTGCCCACCATGTCCTCGAAACCCCGCCGTGCGGTACCTCCGGCATCACCTACGCCTCCGACAAGCAGCCGGCTGAGGATACCCGCCCCCTCGCGGCCGCTCCAACCCGGTGGTCAAGAGACGCTGGCGCTGGACACTGACCGCGAACGCCAAGCGTCAAGGGGAACGCCGCGGTGTCCGCACAGGCTTTCCATCGTTCCTCACAGGCTGCGAATTGCAGGCGTACTGTCCGTCCAGTCCCGAAATGCCAGCCATTGCGGCCATAGTGAATTGAGACTGATATTCATGGAATTAAGCTTGTCGTCAGGTCGATCATGGTCTATACTTGCGTTGGAGGGAGCAGCCGCGCCGTTCCCATCTCATTCATGCTGATCAGCGCGCGCGGCCCCTCGCAGAGGGCACGCGGGCGCCGCCCGGACACCGACGGCGCACCGCCAGTGCGAGCGTTCCACGCAGAATGGAGGTGTTCCATGTTCGAGGGACCGGAAGCACACGCCCGCAGACATGTGACGCAATCGCGTCACGGACGGTACTACAGCAAGGTAAGCGATTTGGTGGCGCTCACGGTCGCCGAGCGCGCCCGCCTGGACGCGGTGGCCGCCAGGTACCGGTTCCGGGCGAACGCGTACTATCTCAGCCTGATCGACTGGAACGATCCCCACGACCCCATTCGGCGGATCGTGATCCCAAGCGAGGAGGAGTTGAGCGACTGGGGCAGCCTTGACCCGAGTAACGAGCAGGCGGTGACCGTTGCCCGCGGGGTGCAGCATAAGTACGCCGACACGGTGCTGCTGCTGTGCAACGAGGTGTGCGGGGCGTACTGCCGGTACTGTTTCCGCAAACGGCTGTTCGCCAGCGAGAACGACGAGGCCAGCAACGACATTTCCGCGGGACTGGACTACATCGCGGACCATCCGGAAGTGACCAACGTGCTGCTCACCGGCGGCGACCCACTGCTGATGAGCACGCGTCGGCTCGTGCGCATCCTGCGTGCCCTGCGCACCATCGAGCACGTGCAGATCATCCGGATCGGCTCCAAGATGCCGGCCTTTGCTCCCTGGCGCATTCTGGACGATGCGGAACTGCAAAGCGCCCTGCGGTTGTACTCGACGTCGCGGAAGCGCGTGTACCTGATGACGCACTTCGACCATCCGCGTGAGCTCACCGACCTGGCGATCGAGGGGCTGGACTGCTTCATTCGCAACGGCGTCATTTGCACGAACCAGTGCCCGCTGATTCGCGGAGTCAACGACGACGCCAGGGTGCTGGCCGAGTTGTTCCGCAAGCTGTCGTTCGTCGGCTGTCCGCCGTATTACCTGTTCCAATGCCGGCCCACGCTGGGCAACGAGCCGTACACCGTGCCGATCGTGCGGGGTTGGCAGCTTTTCAAGGAAGCGATGCACCTGGGCTCGGGGCTGGCGTGGCGCGCGCGGTTTGTCATGTCGCATGCGACCGGCAAGCTCGAGATCGTCACGGTCGACGACGATCAGATCCACCTGCAGTACCACCGCGCCCGTGATCCCGAACTCCGCGGGCAGACGCTCTGCTACCGGCGTGACGATCGGGCGTGTTGGCTTGACGAGCTGGAGCCGGTGGCGGGGCTCGGGGCGCCCAGGTTTCCTCCGCATCTGCCGGTGGAGCTTCAGGACGGTCCGGCGTAGCGTCACATCTCCTCACATTCCGGTCCGCGGCTTCAGGTCGCACGATCGCCGCGGTCGCTGCCTGCGCCGCGCCGCACCGGCGGCTCGGGTGCCTCGGCGGCGCAGCCGTGCAGCCCGCGATTGCCCTACCGGCCGAATCTGGTACATTGGAGGGCATGAGTAGCAAACCGGGCGATCTGTTGAACATGGGTTGGTTGTGTTGGGGACTGCTTCTTGGTCTCAGCTTGCCTGGATTGGCGTCGGCGCAAGCACCGAAAGCCACGGAGCCGACACCGGCCGGTGCCGCTGTAGAGGCGACCACGCCCCCCGGGGCGGATCCGGTTGTGCCCGGCGGACAGACCAATGCCGATGAGGCCAACCCACCTGCCGGGGAAGCGAAGCCCGTCGGCGCGGAGCCCAAGCCGCCGGCCGCACTCGATCTGAGCACTCCCCGGGCGACGATGCGGGCGTTCCTGCTGGCGATGCAGGACGCTTCCGGGGCGAAGCCGGAGCGGATCAACGATGCCCTCAGTTGCCTGGACATCTCCTGGTTGAAGGGCGAGGACCGGGCGGAGCGGGCTCGTTCCCTGGCCAGGCGGCTCTACACCATTCTCGAAACCCAGACCGTCCGCCTGGACGACGTGCCCGAACGGGCGGACCAGCACGAGGGCTACCTGTTCTTCCAGCTTGAGCCGAAGCCGGAGGTCGTACCCACGCCGGAGATCCGCCTGCTGCGCCGCCGCGACAGCGGCAACTGGGTGTTCACGGACTTCACGTTGCAGAGCATCCCCGCGCTGGAGGACGCGCTCATCAAGCAGGCGGCCAAACCGGCGGCCGAGAGCACGGTGCCGGCCGCCAGACGCACGCCGCGGGCCACGATGGTGACGTTTCTGGACGCGATGAGCGCACGGCCGCCGGACCTCAAGTCGGCCGTGCAATGCCTGGACCCCACCGGGCGCGACGCGGAGACCTGGCCGGTGACCGCGCGGACGCTGGCGACCCAGCTCAAGAACGTGATGGACAAGATCAAGCTCGTTGTCCTCACCGAGATTCCCGACGCGCCGGACGCCCCGCCGTTCGTGTGGTATACGAGCCAGACAGGCAACATCGTGCTGACCCGGATTGATGAAGTGCCCGCCGCGTTCGCCGCGGAACTCAAGCCGGGTGAGTGGCGATTCACGCGCAAGACGCTCGACACGCTGGCGGCCCTGTACGACGAATACGAAGGTCGCCCGATCGTGGCCGAGTTGCGCGCCCAGGGGGTGCAGGAACACCTCACCTGGGGTCTGTGGGTGCGCGGTCACATGCCCGCACAGCTCCGGCAGACGTTGCTGGGGCTGGAGGGATGGAAGTGGCTGACGCTGGCGCTGCTCGTGGGTGTCGGCTGGCTGATCGGCAGGTTCGCGGCCTGGCTGGCGGGGCAAGGCATGACGACGTGGCTGCGCCGGCGGCGCATCGCCATCGACCCGGCCGTCCAGCGGCGCGGGCTGCGTTCGACGGGCTGGTTGGCCTCCGTGTTCGTGTGGTACTACGGCGTGCAGCTTCTGGGCCTGCCAGAGGTGGCGCTGCGGATCGCGTTACCGACGGGCAAGTTCGTGTTGGCCATCATGGCCGTCGGGTGCGGTTACCGCATCGTGGACGTGATCGGTGGGTACATTGCCCGCACGAAGGAGATCCGGCTCAGTCGTTTCGATGAGATGCTGGTGCCGCTGTTGCGGACGTTGCTGCGCCTGGCCGTGGTGCTCGTGGTGATTCTGTTCGTGCTGAACTACGGGTTCAACCAGCCGCCGTCGGTGGTGGTCGGGGCACTGGGAATCGGAGGTGTGGCCCTGGCGTTTGCCGCGAAGGAGACGCTGGGGAACTTCTTCGGGTCGCTGACGGTGCTGTTTGACCGGCCGTTCGGCGTCGGCGACTGGATCAACGTGAACAACGTGGACGGGACGGTCGAGCACGTGGGTTTCCGGTCCACGCGCATCCGCACGTTCTACAACTCGCTGATCACGATCCCGAACGCGAAGATGGTGGACAGCCTGGTGGACAACTACGGGGCGCGCCGGTACCGGCGGGCGAAGACCACGCTTTCCATCCTGTACTCGACGCCGCCGGAGCGCATCGACGCGTTCTGCGAGGGCATTCGGGAGCTGGTTCGGCTGCATCCGTACACGCGGAAGGACTACTACCACGTGTACTTCCACGACTTCGGGGCGTCGTCGCTGGACATCATGTTGTACGTGTTCTTCGAAGTGTCGGACTATGGCATCGAGCTGCGCGAGCGGCACAACCTGTTCCTCGACATCCTGCGCCTGGCCGAGCGCCTGGGCGTGGAGTTCGCGTTCCCGACGCAGACGGTCTGGCTCAACCAGGCCCCGGCTGCGGCGGACGCGCAGCGCCCCAGCCCCTCCGCGTCCGCGCCGGTGCCCCAGAGTGCCGGCCCGCGCAGGTGAAGAAACGGGAAAAACGGGACAGGTTCGTTATTCTCGAGTTCTCGCCGCGTGAGGCGTGGAAGATCGCGCTACCGGATGGGCACGAGAGACAAACCTGTCCCATCCCTTGTCGTCTGACTACCCGGGGTTTGGCTGCCACACGGAGAGCAAGGCCCGCCACCATCACGCAGCAGGTACGTCAAATGGGAACGGATAACGCGAGCGGAGTTCCTCAATGCTGCCGAGAATCCGCTGCTGCTCTTCTCGCAATGAACGCAGAACTTCTACTACATCGAGCGTTGCGCCACGCTGGTTGACATCGTTGGCCAGGCGTTCGGCTTGCTCACGGTTTCGATTCAACGCTTCCTCCGCGTCGCGCTCCCGTCGAACCAACTCGCGGCGAATGTCGAGGAGTTGCTTGCGGTTCAGCCTGATCTTGTCGATAGTGTACTGTCCGGCTGGAGTCAAGGCACGCAGCCAGCACAGGTCGCCGTTTGCGGGATGACGCGTGATCCGAACGTGGCTGTCGGGGTCTTCCTCACACGGGTTGATGAACCGAAGACCGCGTCTCTCCTCTTCGGCGCTCGGCCAGTGGCTGGACTTGGACCCGTTGCATAGCCGGCACGCGTAGTAGAGGTTCGTCCATTCCTTCTTCAAGTGCTCGAACTCAATCCGCCCGCAGGGGCGGAAGTGGTCCACCTCCATCGCGTCGTACCCGCCCATCAGCTCCTCGTGCGAGACGCAGTAGGCGCAACGGAACCGGAAGAGCGGTTGCAGGTGTGGCTTGTAGTCTCCGTACTTGGTGACCGGTCCAGGATCCGAGCCCCGAACGATTCTCATGGAGCGGTTCCCCAGCTTACGTGAGGTCGACGATTCTGGCGCTGATCTGGTCCATCGTCTGGCGCGATGCCCGTTGCTCCGCTTCGCGGGCCGCCAGCCAGGAGTCATCCGGCGGTTGGGCGGCATAATCTCCGCCGTCCATCTCGGCTTCTAGCCGGTGCAGCTCATCCCGTTCAGCGGGGTCCAGCTCGGTCTGCAACCGCTTGTCCAGCAACTCGTCGTACCGTGCCCGAAGCTCGGCCGGCACGCCCCCAGTACCCTCCCGTAGAAACCGCTGGTAGGTATCGGTCAAGTAGACGTATAGCGGCACGCACGCCGTGAAGCCGTCGGGATAATAGCCTGCAAACTGCCCGGGCACCCCAGGACGAACCTTGCCGGAGAATCGGTCCAGCAGCTTGCGCTCGGCCCTCGCCGGCAAGTCGTACAGCCGTAACACTTCCGCGTCCATACGCATGAGGAACCGGTGGAGCGATTCTCTGTCCACCTTGTCTTGCTTTGGAGAACCGGAAAACAGCGGGAGCGTCGCCTCGCCAGCCGACCCGTCGAAGTGACCGGCCGCCTCCAGGTAGTCGCGCGTCGCCTGGGCCACGCGTCTAACACTGTCCGCATCGGCGCGCGGAACCGGCAGCTCGCGGAAGTCGCCGTCCTGGATGTCGCGTTTGAGGCTGTGCGTGTACACGTACGCATTTGCGAGCGGGGAGGAGCACAGAGCGAAGATGTAGTGCAACGGGTGCTGATTCAGCGCCTTGGGACGCACCGTGTTGAAGTTGCTCGTGAAAGGTCGTCCTGCTTCATCGATGAACGGCTTCAGCCTCCAGATCCCACGAGGAGGGTGCCGTACGATGAGCACTTGACCCACCCCCGTGTCCGCCCCTAACCTCGCGCAACCTATCACATCCTCGGCGAGGTTCAGACATGATAGTGCCGGTTGGGAGTACGTCATCCACTGCCCGCGCGGACGGGCGTAGCCCATGACACCGCCAGCAAACGATCTGGGCTCAACGGTCTTCGAATTCGGAGGACGCCCGTCCGTGTCGTACCGGTCTCGTCGCTTTCTCTTGTAAGCGAGGCCCTGCGAAACGTCGGCGATGTCTACAAGCCGCGGACACTCTCGTAGCCACGACCAGACGTCCTCCTGCAGTTCCGGGATCCAGAGCCTAAACCCGCTGCGCTCTGCAAACATCGCCTGCTGGATGCGACGATCGGACGGGAATTCGTAACGCTGTTCGAACCCGTCCCGCTGGTCTTCGCGGACGCGTTTGCATCTGACGAGCGTCGCTGGCGTAGGGCCCCGCGCGAGACGACGCCCCAGCATGATGGCGCACTCCTGGTCCGCGAACGTGAAGAGCCCGTCGGGAAAGAGCGAAACCTCTGCAAGTTGGCACCTCTCCACAAGGCACCGACGAAGGTCCACGACGCTCCTATGCCTCACGCCTCTTGCATGCAGCAACGTTGCCGGCACAACGACACCGAACACGGCAGCTGGGGGAAGATACGGCAGCGTGTTTTCGAGAAGTCGCAGCGGCTTGCCGCCCTCGAAGGGGGGGTTGGCCAGCAGCAGCCGACATTGCTTTGCCGCGTCCTGAAGCCTTGTGGATTCAAACATGTCGCCGGCTTGGAGGCCCTGCCAACCGTCGGGATTGGGCACGTCAGCCACGGTGAGTGATAGACGGGCAATCTCCAGCGCGAATGAGTCCTGCTCGATACCACAGAGGCGCTCCCGAAAGAACGCACTCAGTTCACGCGGATCCCTGCCCAAGTCGAAGTTCCGCAGCAGGCGCATCGCGCCTACGAGAAACGGGGCGTGGCCGCATCCCGGCTCAAGCACGCGCAGTTCGCCCGGATCGATCTTCTCGATCCAGGGAGCCAACTGCCAGATGATGTAATCCACGAGATAGGACGGTGTGCTGTGCGTGCCCAGCAGGTCCCGCGTACGCGGCGTGACCAGCGCCTCTTCGTACACGTCAGCGAGCGCCTCGGTGGTCAGGTTCCGCAGGCTGCTCAGATTACGGAACAACTTGCTGGCCTGCTCCAGCACGGCGCGCCTCTTGGCGCCGCCGATCTCGACCTCTTCCTGCGATCCGTAGTGCCTCTGCACACGTCGGAACACGTCGTCCAGATTGCTGAGACGCAGCGACCTGAAATTCGGGACTTCCTTGTCCTGGAGCACCTTGGCTGCAAGCAGGCGGAAGGTCGATTTGACGATCCACTCGCGTTGCCTCAAGGTTAGCGGCGTGTTCTCCGGAAAAACACCACGGAGAAGCGAGGCCGCGTCGGCGACTTTCTGGGTGAGCTTCTCTCCCATCTGCCCTTCGGCGAATGGAAGCAGTCCCGCATCCACGAAGTCGAGTTGCCGTCCGCTGCCGGGAATACGACCAATGGTCTTGGCTTCATAGATTCGGCCTGGGGCGAGATCCGCCCTGTGGTCCTTGAAGAAGCGGGGAATCTGGCGCGGCAGGAGGCCGGGTTCCTTGGGCTCGGCCGTCGTTGGCCCCGGCTTCCACACTTGAAGCCGATTGCCCAGGCAGGCGAACACAACGGGGGCCCCGAACTCCCGGCAAGCCATCACCGCGGACTGCGCGCCATCCGCGTTGGTGTCGATTGCAGCGATGCAAGCAGAACGGGCGTCGAACGGTCGGTGTGCGAACGCTGCCAGACCGACGGTCTTGTCGGCGGCGAAGGTGTAGTTCTCCGTAATGAGCTTCAGACCGTAGCCGCAGTCGTCAACCAAGTACTGCTTCAGGGTCGAGGCACGTACGGGAGGGTCCGCCATGAGCGTTTCCACCCACCTTCACCGCGTGGTTCACTGCGAAACCTGGCCGCTAGACGATGGATTGTACTCCACGGCCCACTCCCCGCAACAGCGCATGGGGAGACGTTGCGGCCGGCCTGTCCGTGCTGGGCCCTCTATGCCGACCCGCCGCTGAGCACTCGATGGACGCCCGCCCGAACGCCTGCACCTGCCGCCCCGCGGGAGCCTGGACTCGCCCGCCCAACTTCCCAGAGGCGTGACAGCGGCAGCCCCGTCCCACCGGCGGCCCATCGCCTGCGCTCCGCCCGCCTGGCCTGGGCTCCTACCACTTCGTCCCGTCGGTCGTGTCGCGGAGGTTGACGCCGAGGGCGACGAGCCGGTCGCGGATTTGGTCGGAGAGGGCGAAGTTCTTCTGCTTGCGGGCCTCGTGGCGCAGGTCGGCCAGCAGCTTTATGAGCTGGTCTTGCTTCGACTCCTGGCCTTCGCCGCCCAGCGGTGATGACCACTTCAGGCCCAGCGCGTCGCCCGTGAGCCGCTGCATGAGTGTGTCGGCGGCGAGCAGGTCCTCCTGACCGGCGCCCTCGCTGATCCAGGTGCCGCTCTGCCGGGCGAAGTCGAAGAGCACCGCCAGGCCGACGGCCGTGTTGAAGTCATCGTTCAGCGCGTCGCTGAAGCGCTTCTCGATGTCCGCCAGAGCCGTGCGAATCTTCTCCGATGCCGGTTTCGGCGCCGCTGACCGTGCCGCCCGCGTCAGCTCCCGGGCTGCGTCGCGCAGCTTGTACGAACCGCTCTCGGCTGCCTTCAGCGCGCTATTCGAGAAGTCCAGCGGCGCCCGATAGTGGCTGGTGAGCACAAAGTGCTTCACCACGGCCGGCTCGAACGTCTTCTCCAGCAGCGGATGCCCCTCGAAGAAGAGCTGCTTGAGCAGGATGAAGTTGCCCAGGCTCTTGCCCATCTTCTGCCCGTTGATGGTGCACATGTTGTTGTGCAGCCAGTAGCGGCAGAACGGCTTGCCCGTGGCGCATTCGCCCTGGGCGATCTCGCATTCGTGGTGCGGAAACTGGTTCTCCAGCCCGCCGCCGTGGATGTCGAACGTCTCGCCGAGGTACTTCTGGCTCATCACCGAGCACTCCAGGTGCCAGCCGGGATAGCCTTCACCCCACGGGCTCAGCCAGCGCATGATGTGCCCCGCCTCCGCCCGCTTCCACAGGGCGAAGTCCGACGGGTGACGCTTCTCGGGATTGACCTCGACGCGCGCCCCCGCCTCCATGTCCTCCACCATCCGCCCGCTCAACCGGCCGTAGCGGCTGAACGAGCTGACGTCGAAGTAGATGTTGCCGTTCACCTCGTACGCGTGCCCCTTCGCCAGCAGCTTCTGGACGCAGGCGATCTGCTCGGGAATATGCCCGGTGGCGTGCGGCATGATGTCCGGCCGGCGGATGTGGAGGGCGTCCATGTCGTCCAGGTAGCTGCGCGTATAGGTCTCCGCGATGGCCATCGGGTGCAGGCCGCGGCGGCGCGCTTCCTTGGTGACCTTGTCCTCGCCTTCGTCGGCGTTGTCGGTCAGGTGGCCGACGTCGGTGATGTTCTGCACGTAGCTGACCGCATAGCCGCTGCACTGCAGCCAGCGCACGATGGCATCGAAGCTGACGTAGCTCTTGGCGTGCCCGAGGTGGCTGTGCCCGTAGACTGTCGGCCCGCAGACGTAGATGCCGACCTTGCCCGGCTGCAACGGCTCGAACGGTTCCTTGCGTCGCGTGAACGTGTTCTCGACGACCAGTGCCATAGATTCAACCTCGTCTGCCGGACGTCATCCGGCGGTTGTCGGGCCCGAACGCCCGTTGCCAACGTAGCTTCGGTCCTCCCGCAGTCAGGTAGTGTCAGCCCGCCGCGGCGGACGGGGAACGCACCGGGTGCCACGGTCAGGCCGAAGACACCGGGCGGCATGCCCAAGCCGAAGGCGCCGGCATGGCGTTGTGCGCGGCGCACTTGTGCTGCCGCACTGCATGGCGGCGCCGCGCTTGGCCATGGCACCCCGGTTCCTCTTCGCCCAAGCCGGTCTGCCTACACGGATCGCGGCGATCCAACCAGCAGCGCTGCCGCCGTGCAGGCGATGGCCTCACCCGTGCCCACAGCGCCGAGTCCCTCGCCCGTCTTGGCCTTCACACCTACTCTATCGGCGGGCAGGTTCAGCAACTCGGCGATCGACTCGGCGATCGCGCGCTTATGAGGCGTTAGCTTCGGCGCCTCTGCGTGAACGATGACGTCCACGTTGTGCGGGCGAACCCCCCGGGTATGCACTCGCTGCATCACCAGCCGGAGCAGTTCCCGGCTGTCGGCGCCGCGGAACGCCTCGTCCGTGTCGGGGAACAGTTCGCCGATGTCCGGCAGGCCGGCCGCCCCGAGCAGGGCGTCCATCACGGCATGCAGGACCACGTCGGCGTCGCTATGCCCGGCCAGCCCGCGGTCAAACGGTACCTCGATGCCCCCCAGCAGCAGCCGCCGGCCCGCCACCAGGCGGTGAATGTCGTATCCAATCCCAACCCGAACGTCGGACTGCACGGTGACCTCAACTCTGGATCGGCGCGCTCGGCCGTCCACACCAGACGCACACAACGGTACGCCCGCGCGCCGGGCAGTTCAACCCCTGTCCCTCACGACGGGCGGGTTTGCGCAGCAGGGGGACGCCCTCGCCTCCGCTGCCCTCACCCCTACCCCTCTTCCGGGGGGCGAGTACCTCTCTGGCGCGCGTGCCATGCCCTCACCCGCCGCAGGCGGGGGTGGGCATGGTCCGCGGCCACAGAGGCATGCTCACCCGCGACCGCGGTCGCGGGCGAGCATGGCAACCACGACGCCGAAGACGCTGAACACAGACCTCACAGGGGGAGAGGGGGCCGGACGCCGCCAGCTCGCGGCGGAGTGTGCTTCCCAAGGCGGCCGGGGTGGTTTGCCTTCAGACCGGCCTATCGCATAGGATGCCCAACCCGCGACGCTTGCGCGCCGGCGCGGCGCAAGCCTCGACGTAGTCGGCTCGGAGTGGAAGCCCGATGAACCAACCCTCAGCATCGCGCTGCCCGTACGCCCGACGGAGCGCACCAACGCAATCACCCGCATACGTGAGCACGACCCGGCGATGCGTGCGTCATCACCCCCGGCGAAGAACCGCAATGGCCGCCATGGCGATCTTCGTCCTCTTGCCGACATTGCCGCCCGCGCGGGGGCAAGTCACGCAGCCGCAGGACCAACCCCCGCCGGAACCGGTCGCGTCGCCCTCTCCGGCGCCCGCAACGGAGTCCCCGGCACCCGCGACCGACTCCCCGGCGCCGGCCGCCAAGCCTGAACCGCCCGCGGACAAGCCGCCCGCCGACGGGCTCTGGCAGGACCTCAAGCACCCGCTGCCGTGGTGGACATGGGGCTTTGATCTCCGGCTGCGCGAGACCTACATCGGCAACGCCATCACGCTCGACAAGCGCAATCCTGACCACGAATGGCACTGGCAGCGGCAGCGCATCCGCCTGTGGGGCACGTTCACGCCCCTCGACAACCTGGAGTTCAACGCCCGCATCGCCTGGGAGGGCAAACACTTCGACCGACCGCTGAGCTTCGCCAACTGGAGCCCGACCTCGACCGTCTTTGACCGTCTGAACGTCAAGTGGAAGGACATCGCCGACACCGGCCTGACGCTGCAGGCCGGACGGCAGGACCTCATGCTCGGCGAGCAGTGGCTCGTCATGGACGGCACGCCGCTGGTCGGTTCGTCCAACGCCTACTTTGACGCCGTCCGCCTGACGTTCGACTGGGACCGTATCCACAGTACGCTAAATCTGGTCTATCTCGAACAGGACGCTGAGGAGGACAACTGGTTCCGCCCGCTCGACGACGAGCGCCGTTATATCGTCGAGCATGATGAAACGGGCGCGATCGTCTGGTTCACCAACAAGTCGCTGCCGAAGACGCAGTTCGACGCCTACTTCATCTATACGCGGCGCACGCCGGCCCTTGCCAACGGCGACCAGGCGGAAGTCTACACGGTCGGCGCCCGCGCCGGGCATCAGTTCCAGGAGCGGCTGAAAGGCTATGTGAACCTCGCCGGTCAGTTTGGCCGCAAGAACGGCGAGCCGCTCTGTGCATTCGGCTCGCTGGACCGCCTCTCTTATGATCTCGACGACCCCTGGAAGAGCGTCCTGCGTCTCGATTATGAGTTTCTCTCCGGCGATAAGCCGGGGACCGACACCAACGAAGCCTTCGACATTCTCTGGGGCCGCTGGCCGCGGTTCAGCGAGATGTACATCTACACCTACGCCGGCGAGACGCGCATCGGCGACATGACGAACCTACACCGCGTTGCCCTGGGCTGGACGGGCCATCCCAACGCCAAGCTGGAACTCTGTTCGGACTACCATCTGCTGTTCGCCGATCAGAATACGTTTGCCGACCGGCCGGGCTTCAGCGGGGGCGGCTGCTTCCGCGGGCAACTGCTCAGCACCGTGCTCAACTATAAGTTTACGCCGTGGCTCAGCGGGCAGTTGCTCGGCGAGTTCCTCTTCCCGGGAGACTACTACACGGATGCCCGCAATGACCCGGCCCTGTTCCTGCGGGCGCAGTTGATGTTCAGTTTTTGAACCACCGCGCGGGGGAACGCGGACACGCGGCGCTCGCGCTGGAGGCTGCCGATGCTGATCAAGACCATCGTCCTGGCCGCCTACGCCCTGATGATCGTGGGCATCGGCATTCTGGGGATGCGGCGCACGCGTTCGTTCGCGGACTTCTTCCTCGGTGGGCGTGCGGTCGGACCCTGGATGACCGCGTTCACCTACGCCGCTGCCTACTTCTCCGCCGTGCTGTTCATCGGTTTCGCCGGCAAGATCGGCTGGGGCTTCGGTTACTCCGGTTTGTGGATCGCGGTCGGCAACGCCCTCGTCGGCGTCCTGGGAGTGTGGTGGCTGCTGGGCAATCGCGTCCGCCGCGTCTCGGTGGAATACGACGCCCACACCATGCCCGAGTTTCTGGAGAAACGCTACGGCAGCCGCGCCTTCAAGCTCTTCGCGGCCGTCTGCATCTTCGTCTTCTTCATCCCGTATTCGGCGGCCGTGTTCATGGGGTTGTCGTATCTCTTCCAATCCCACTTCGGGATGTCGTTCCCGGTGGCCCTGCTGGTGATGGGCGCCTTCACCGCCTTTTACATGGTACTCGGCGGCTATAAGTCCATGGCCATGATCGACGTAGTGTTCGGCATGATCATGGTGGTGGGCGTGGGGATTCTACTGGGTTACACGCTGCACGCCGGCGGGGGCCTGGGCGGCATCACGGCCGGCCTGGCCACGCACGACCCGCGCCTCACCGGCTGGGTGGGGCCCGGCGGCGCCTGGCCGCTGTTCTGCCTGGTGTTCCTCACCAGCGTCGCCCCGTTCGGCATGCCCCAACTGGTGCAGAAGTTCTACGCCATCAAGAGCGCGCGTGCCATCCGCATCGGGATGGTCGCCTCGACCGTCCTGGCACTGTTCATCTGCGGCACGGCCTACTTCTGCGGGGCGACCACCCGACTGTTCCTGTCGCCCGAGGTCACCCCTGCCGCCTTCGAGGCCGGTCAGCCCGTCTTTGATCGTCTCATGCCGGAACTGCTGGCCAACGTCGTCCCCGAGTCGCTCTCCGTGCTGATCCTCCTGCTCATCCTGTCGGCCTCGATGTCCACGCTGGCCGCCCTCGTGCTCATCTCCAGCGCCACCGTCGTCAAGGACTTCTATGCCGGGTTCGTGCGGAGGGATCCGAGCGACCGCACCCTGACGCTGCTCATGCGCTGTGGCAGCGTGCTCTTCGTCGTCGTCTCGGTGCTGCTGGCGGCCAGGCGTTTCGAGACCATCGTGGCCATCCTCGGCATCTCCTGGGGCGCCATCGGCTCGGTCTTCCTGGGACCGTTCCTCTGGGGTCTGTTCACGCGCTGGGCGAATACGGTGGGCGCCGTCGGCTCGGCCTTCGTCGGCCTGGGAACGTGCATCGTCCTCTACGCCCGCGGCCATCAATCCCCCGAGGCCGGCACGCTCGGCATGATCGTCTCGTTGGTATCCGCGCCCGTCTTCAGTGCCGTCGCGCAACTGTTCAAACGCACAGAGGCACACCCGCGCGCACGCGCTTGATCGACACCCCACGCTCAAACCGCACGGTGCCGCCGGCGGCGCGTCGGGACGCTTCCACTGGACGTGACCAGGGCGGGGGAGCGTCGCGCTACCGCCGCCTTCCCGCTCACCCCGCTCGTTTCAGCGCCAGGTGGCGGGAGCCCGCCGAGCGCTGCGCACCCCATGCACCAGCGCCCAGCGCACTCCCGCACCGTGCACGTTCGCTTCCCTGCATGCCTGCACCGCGCCTTCGCCCCCGTGCGGCGCGGGAAACGCTATTCAGTCGCTTCAGACGCCACGGCGCCGCCGCAGCGCCACCAGGCCCCCGAGGGCAACCAGCGCCAGCACGCCCGGCTCGGGGACCGGCTCGGCATGCAGTTGCCAATTGACGTCCATGTACACGCCGCCGGTGTCCTGGACGCGGCGATACGGACCCCAGCCCTGCCCCTGGAGGGGATTCCACTGCCAGTCATTCTCCTCGCCGGTCCACGTCTGCATGACGAGAGACTGACCGCCCGTGTTGAGGAAGTCCCGCACGGCCTGGTACACCAGGTAGTAGTCTCCGGCCGGCAGCACCTGGCCCAGGAAGTCGGCGCCCATCAGACCTTCACTGCCGAAGTGCTCCCACCCGTTGGCGGCGCTGAGCACGATGTTGCCGCGTTCCCACGGCAGCCCGTCCCAGATGTTGAAGTTGGCACCATCGCCATCAACGCCCTGCAAATGCGTCGTCTGCCCCACGGCCGTGACATCGTACAGGTAATAGTCGACCGCCGTCTCGAAGTCCGAGACCACCCAGGTGTTCTGGGCCGCAAAAGCCGGATGGACCCAGTCCTGGGCAAGGCTCCGCGACGCGGTGCCATCGGCCGGATTGCCCAGTATCTCGCCGAATGCCGAGCCGGCGAGTCCCACCGCGACCAACAGCATAAACCACGCTACCCTCATGATGCTTCCTCCTCATTCAACACAGTCAAGGTCGAGCAGTCCGGCGCCCCGGCGCCCTCTCCATGTCCTGCTCGTCCGCGAAATCCCGCTTCCCGGCGTCAGTGGGGCTCGCCGCTGCCGAACGCGTTCTGGAAGGCAGCGACGTCCGCGAGGTCCACGTCCCCGTCGTGGTCCAGATCGGCGTTGGCGAAGTCCGTCGGGTCCACGCCCGCCGGTGCCGGTGCGCCCGGGCCCACCAGCATCTGCATGAAAATGCAGAAGTCGTTCAGATCGACGAACTCATCACAGTTCACATCGCCGTCCAGACTGCAGATCGCGAAGTAGTACAGGTTCTTGTCGGTCAGTCGTCCGTAGTCGCCCCCTTCGTAAACGACGTGTACCGTTCCGTACGCGTCCACGAGGTTCATCGGATAGTGCGCGTAGTCCGGGTCCCTATGGACAACTCGCTCCGGCAGTGCGGTGAGCAGCGCATCCGTCGCCGGGGCACCGTTCAAATCCAGGTCGCCGTGCAGGCGCGTGTAGTAGATGTCCGTCGCCACGTCGTAGGTCGGCGCGAAGGTGACGTGCACGCTGCCCTGGTCGTCGAGAGAGGCGTAGGGGTACCACGCCCCGGTGCCCTCGTAGAACATGGTCTCGTCCACCGCCACCGACCAGTCCGCCCGCGTCTTGGCGTACCAGAGTCTCTCCACGTACGTCGTCCAGTTCAGCGTGCGCCAGACGAAGTGCAGGGCATCATCCGCGGCGACCAGGGTCTTGACGGTGGCCGCCTGGTCGACACCGGCGTTGGGAAACAGCACCCGGATATCCGACCAGGAGGCGCCCCCGTCGTCGCTGACGATGGCGCAGATGTCCAGCGTGTCCCGAATCCAGGTGACGATGATCTGGTTCGCATGGTTCACCATGGGCTGGACGTACCAGTTCCAGCAGTCGGCGCCCGTGGTGACCACCGTCCAGGGGATGACCGTGTTGCCTTGCGGATTCAGCTTGGAGTAGTGCACCTCCCACCCCGTGGGCTGCGCCGAAGTGTTGAACACGTGAATGTTCTCGGCCTGATCGGTGACGCCGAAGTACTGCGACGTGGAACTGGGCCGCACGAAGAGATTGTGTCCGTTCCCGTCGGTAAAGGCCGGTACGCCGCCCAGCCCGTACCAGTCCAGCCACGTCTGCACGACCTGCCCCGCCGGGTTGATCACGTAACGGTCGTAGTTGGGCGTGCTGTGGTTGTACTCCCAGAGCCGAACGCTGAAGTGCAACAGACCGGCGCTGTCCCGCACGGCCCCCGTATCCAGGTTCCAATAGTCAAACTCCGGGTACGTGCCCAACAGTACCGCCTCCCCTCGCCGCGTGGCCGCCGGCGCGGGAATCGTCGGGCCCGTCCCGGCGGTCGCCGCCCGCAGGTCGCCGGTCGAAGTCGTGTTGGGATCCGCCGCCGCCGCCCACGACGCGGCGAACGTCAGCACGATCAGACCAACCCCCACGGTCACTGCCAGCGTCGTCTCCTGCTTTCGAGTCATAGGTCCCTCGCTTGCTTGTGATGCCGGCCCGGGGCAAACCCGCGCCGACTGCCCCCATTTTTTCACCACGCTTGCGGCCACCCCCGTCCGCGTGCTCCCGGTCGCGGGAAGCCGAGCCTGCTGCCCGCCCGCGGGCCGCCGGGCTCCCGCGCGCACCGCCCAATGTACTGCAGCGCCCGGCACATGTCAAGAGTGTGCCCAGAGCGTGCCCAGGGTTCTACAAGATCGCACACGCACCCCTTGACTTTTTACCCCATATCGCGTTCAATGCCGACCATGAGCCCGTCTGGCGCTGCCGTGACCCACACCGAATCGGGCACCTCGCCCCCCTACGAGGCCGCCGTCGCCCAACACCTCAGACGCGTCGGACGCGAATTGCACGACGCCCTCCAGGTGCTTGTCGAGCAGATCCCCGCTAAGTCACGCAGCCCGCAGGAGTTAGCACGCACCCTCAAGGTCCACCGGACCCTCGCCAGCCGGCTGCTGAGCGCCATCCGAACGGACGACCCCCTCGCAGCCATCGGCCGCATGCCGCGTAGCGAAGGCCTCCGGATGATCCTCCAGGCCGCCAAACCCAGTGTCCCCCGGGAGACCATCGCCCGGGCGGAGGCGGCCCTGTCGGCGTTCGAGCAACTCGTCCACGGCGAACTGGGCGGCTGGGACGGCTTCGAGGCGGCCGTCACCGAGTGGCTCCCGGATGCCCGGGCCCGCTTCGAGCTCGCCAACAAGCAGCTCGCTTTCAAAGGCATGGCCAACCTGCTGGGCATGCGCGCCGACGTCCAGCTCGACACCGGCATCTACTACCCCGACGCCCGCGGCGAACGCTGCGACATCGTTCTGCTCGAGGGGATGGTGAACGTGCGGCGCCTGCGGCCCAGCGTGCGCATCCCCATTGCCGTCCACACCCCCAACCCCAGTGCTCCCCGTCCGCTGGCCTATGTGCTGGAGGACGTGCCGCCGGAGCGCGCGGGCGACCACTATCCGCTGCTGGAGCAGTTCTGCTCGTCGCCCTGCCCGAAGCTGGAGGCCATCCGCACGGGTGACCTGACGACCTGTGTGCTGGCCGGCAACGAGATCGGGGCGAACTCGGCCGTGGATGTGTTCGCGGCCAGCGTCGTGCGCGGCGGCCGGCCCCTGTATCGCGGCCCGGGTGACCCGTTGGTCCGGCCGCACTTGTCAGGCGGCGTCAATCTGCCGGCCAAGGTCCTGCTGATGAACATCCTGCTGCACGAGGACGTCTGGCCGGGCAACGATCCGCAACTGCTGATCTATGACATGCACGTGCGCGGCATGGCCAGCCCGGATGACCCCGCGCGGGAGCTGGACCGCCTCCACGGCGCGGAGACTCTGCAGGCGCTGGGCACCGGCGTCGCCCGCTTCCGCGCTAGCGAAGTGGGCCGCTACGTTGAGATGGTGCAGTACGTCTGCCAGAAACTCGGCTGGGACAGCAACCGCCTCCGCGGCTACCGCGTCCGCGTCCAATACCCGCTGCTCAACGCCCAATACTGCATCGCCTTCGACCCGCCGCCCATCCGCGACAGCGCCCCGGCCGCTCCCTAACCGCACAACCACCGTGTCGCCCACGATGGTGTCGGTTTGGCCGCCGCCGGCCGCTGCGTGCCTTCAGGCCCGACGACAGGTGCAGCGAGCGGCCCACCCCTACCCCCCTTCGTTCCCGCCACGCCTTGACGCGAACCCATCCAGCATTTAGCCTCGGGCGGTTTCCGTGGGGAAGCATCGCGGCACGCAGGAAGAGCAGGAGACCCGAGGATTGGGCGAAGTGGGCGCTGCCGGGAATCAACTGCAAAGCGGGACGTGGGTAGGTCGGGTCATCGATTCACCATCTTGGGTGATGCATAAGGAGGATAATCGGTGTTCGGTCGAATCCTCCTCCGCATGCGGGAACTCGTCCGAACGAGTCGGTACGTGGCAACCACGCACGCCGTGGAGGAGATGGAGGCCGACGGTCTGCGGATCTTCGATGTCGAACGCTGCCTTCTGACTGGCAAGATCGTACAAAGGCAGCGTGATCGCGGGACGGGCGAATGGAAGTACACGATCGAGGGCAAGACCCTCACCAAGGCGAATCTACAGGCCGTGGCGAAGATCGCGCCGACCGGCAAGCTGGTCATCATCACGGCCTACCTGGTGTAGCGCGAAGGGGTGTGTCGATGGTATGTGACATCTGCGGCAAGAAAGGAGCTCGCATCCGCCGCGTGACGCGCAGTTGTGGGCGTGGTCGGTCGACCTTCCTGATCGAAAACGTGCCGCTTGTTACGTGTCCGTCGTGCGGCGAGAGTTACCTCACGGCCGACACCCTCAAGGAGATCGAGCGTATCCGCCTGCACTGGCGTCAACTCACCGTGGTCAAGAGGATGCCTCTCGCAAAGTTCGGCGGCGCGGCATGACGGGCTGCGGCGCGGTCCACTGGACTGCTGGCGCAATCCCTAGTGCCTGACGATCGGTTCCGTCTGAGCGCCCGTCTGATTCTGTCCACACAACGTTCTGGGTTTCTGGCAAGCTCACACTCCCAAATGCGCAGCACGCTCCATCCGTGCCGTCGCAGGAACCGGGTGACGTAACGATCGCGTGCTTTGTTTCGATCGATCTTGTTCCTCCACGCCTTCGCGTTCGTCTTGGGCGTAACGTTCCTCCCGCAGTCGTGCCCGTGCCAGAAACATCCGTCGACGAAAACGACGAACCGGTTTCTTGCCCACACGAAGTCCGGTCGTCCGGGAAGGGGCTGGTGCCTGCGCCACCCGCGTAGCCCCGTCTTCCTCAACAAGGCGGCGAGACGCTCTTCGGTGGTCTCGTTCCCCTTGCTGCGCACGCGCGACATTAACTGGGCGCGGGACAAGCTGCCGAACGTCGTCCGCTGAGTCTTGGCGTTTCCTGGCCAGTGACTCACTGTCGGTGACCGTCCTTTCCCTCGTGGTGCTTCCGAAGCGCCGCTAACACGGCCTTCCCCGCCAGCTTGGCGTAAAGCGGCGGAACCGCATTACCGATCAAGTTGCACACGGCGTCCATCTGGTCCGTCACGAAACCGTAACGCTCGGGAAAGGTCTGGAGCAGCGCGGCTTCGCGTACGGAGATCGTGTAACGGCGGCGGTCAGGATGCCCGAAACGTCCCTTGCAGGGTGTGGTACACCCGGCGGTGATCGTGGGCGACGGCTCGTCCCAGGACATTCGCCCGTAAACGTTCGTAAACCCGTCGTATCCGTCACGGTGACACGGCGGGCGCACGGATTCGTCCACCTTGAGCCACGTTCCGCCTGGCTGCGCCGCGTTGAGTCGAATCTTGGTCTGAGACTGGAGGTCACGCACGACGTGCCAGTTGCACGCCTCCGGACCACCTTCTTGCCTCGCTCGATTCAGCGTAAACGGTGCGCCCAGGTGGCCGATGGCCGTCCGAATCGTCGCCCACTGCTTAAGTGCCGACCCCGGTTTCGGTGAGCAGGCGTGCGTCGGCGCAGGGAAGGGAATCTCGAACCCGCGACCGGCGAGGAGGACCAATCGTCGACGCGATTGCGGAACGCCGAAGTCGGCCATCTGCTCGATGCGCCACTTGCAGCGATAGCCGTGCCGCCGAAGCATGCGCAGGAACTTCTCGAAGATCAGGCGACCCCGAATCGCCAATCCCGGCACGTTCTCCATCATGATCGCATCGGGTTGGACCGCCGCGATGATCTGCCCCATGACGAGAAGCAGTTGGTTTCGAGGATCCTCCCTGGCGTATTTGGCAGTTAGTGAGCAAAACCCCTGGCACGGCGCACAGCCCGCCAACAGCGTCACCTTCCTCACACCCGCAGCGTCTGCCAAGTCGCGCGCCGAAACCTCGCGAATGTCCCTTTCGATGAGGACGGTCTTGCGGTTGTTACGCCGGTACGTGCGAGACGCAATTGCGTCGATTTCGACAGCCGCACCGACATGAAACCCCGCGTCGCGGAGCCCCCTCGTGAGGCCCCCGCATCCCGCGAACAAGTCAATGGCGATCGGTTTTCTGCTGGTCATTTCTTCCGCCGCGTCTTCCCTTGCGATCCTATGTTCTTGCCGGCCTTTGGTCGACGCTTTCCACGCTTTCGTGTCCGGGCTGGTTCATTGTCCTCGGCGGACAGGTCTTTCATCCGCGGATCGTCGGCAGGAGCGCGGAGCTTCACGACATCCAAGAACTCCTTGTGCATGGCCTCCGTCGTCGTGAGCAGATTACTCCACGTGCGAATGTCGAAAGTCGCGGCATCTCGATGACTCTTGGCATGCTCCTCGTCGCCGCTGCGGATTCGATCAGCAATCAAGAGTCCACGAACCAGCGTTCGTTGTTGATCCGGGTCCGTTGATTCTTCATGCAGCTTCTTGCGCAGGAACAGCACGTAATCGCGCAGTTGATCGAATTCCTTTCGCCCAACAAGATCGCCAGGGCGCTTTGCTTCTACCACATGCGCCGTGCGGTATCGGTCGCCGAGGCAGAAGAAGTCGAGGCGACGTGAGCCTTCCTTGGTCCCCGATTTCGGCAGCTTGAACTTCTCGACGATCAACGTATCCAATGCCTGCTCATGAACGAGCATCGTCCATTTGGGATCAATGAGCCAAGGATACTGCTTGAGGTAGTCCTGCATGTCGGGCTTCTCAGGCACCTTGCCTTTGATCATCTGGTCGAACTTGCGGATGATTGCGACGCGGCCCTTCACGAGATGCGCGGTGTTGACGGCTTCGATAATGTCCCATTCGGAGAGAACGTCGGTAAACTGCTGCAAATCAGCGGGGGACGCGGCGTTTAGGCGGCGGATGGCTTCGAGGAAGCTACGATTCGTCAGCGCGTTGTAGGCAAACTCGACCAGCTCATCCGCAATGTCCCTGCCGTCCTTGTCCTTGTCGAGTTGAGGGATTGCGCAAATCTTGTCGACGACCGCCTTGAAGACCTTTCGCTCTTTCTCGGGGAGCTTCTCGGCCTGCTGAAGGTACTGAGTGATCTTCGGGCTCGTGTACTTTGCGTCGCGTCGCTTGTCCGTCCAGGCTTCGAGGAGTTCTCGTATCTTCTTACGTCCCCATTCCTTCAGCGGGACCGCCAACGGGTCTTCCCAGCGAATCGTCCCCCGGTCGGTTGCGATCAAATCGACGTTGTCGTCGAGGAAGTCGGCGCTGACTTCGCCAGTCAAATACTGCATGCCGTGCTGGCCCCACACGCCGCCACTTAAGTCGAAAAACCACGGCGTCTGAGCCAGCTTGCCGCGGACATAGACGACGAAGCCCCTCTGCTCCTCTTCGGGAATCGTGTCCTTGCAGAAACCCGCCCACCACTGAATCTGCTGACCATTTCCGAGATCGGCCGTCTCCCAAGTTCCCGGCTTCTTGGGGAATCGAAACTGGAACGGGATCTCTTGTCTCGATATGGCTTTCCTGTTTACGTGAACGGTGAAGTTCCTCTCCAGGACGAGCAGCCGTCGGGCGATGCCTTTTTTGAACTGGTCTTCTTCTATGGTGCGGGTGATCTTCAATTGCGACAACGTGACCTTCGTCGCGGGCTTCTCTCTGGTCGTCGCGCCATCGTCGGGGAGCGCTTCTGGGGCGTACCCGTTCGTGTCGGCGAAGCTCTGACTCTGCGTGAGCGCATTGAAATCCAGCGCGAAATGCGAGATCTGCTTGTCCCGAATCGTGCGAACGTCGATTCGCTCCGCGATGCCGAATCCCGCCAACTTACCGATGCCCTTTCGCCCTTGGACCTTTCGGGGACTCAGCCCGTTGTAGGCCGTCGTCCATTCGCTTGTACCCGAACGGCGGTTTCGCCCCACGGATAGGTAGAGAGAATTGCAGTCCTCGAAGGTCATCCCGTAGCCGTCATCCTCGACGACGATTTCGTCGGAGGTCTCAATTGGCCGCCCCGTGGGGATCGTGATCCACACGTTCTTCGCCATCGCGTCGTAGGCGTTGGAGATCAGTTCCGAGATGGCGGGGACTGCGCCCGCGTACATCTGAAGCCCGAGGTGTTTGAACAACTGCCCCGCAACCGTCATCTTATACTGACGCCGGACGTCCGGCGGTCGCAATCGGACTCTACGCATTTGGTCTGCCTTCCTGCGCACGCGTCACGCTGCGGGCGCGCCGCCCGCGGTCTCGCCCCCATCCCCCGAAGAGAACTCCCCTTGCCAGCATCGGCGGGAGGATAGCGAAGGATGCCCCGTCAGAGCTTCACTGGTCATCAGGGTGCCTTGTCTGCCCGCTCCAGCTCCCCCCGACGCGCACTCCCGTCTCAATCCCCGATTCTAGCGCCGCCGGACGCGGCACGTCAATCACAGCGAAGTGCCCTCGCTGGACAACACGACCCGTACGCCCTCTGTCTTGGCGTGATTGACCAAGGCGCGATTGGGCGGCCCAGCAGTTACCGGCGCGGCACCCATCCCGGCGTGAGCGACCCCGGGCTCACCGCACCGCGGTCTCGGCTGCGAGGGCTTCGGGGTTGGGGCCTTCGGGCAGTAGCCTGGCGGTTCTGCACGTCGGGTAGGCGCTGCAACCCCGAAACCTCCCTGTGGCCGGTGTGGGTCCAGCCGAAACCCAGCGGCGGTTCGGACGACTGCCCCACGATCCGACGCGCCAGTTCAGCACGTTCGCCCGGCCGGGGTGGCCTTGGGGTCAGGTTGCTTGGGGCGCGGCGCGGGTGCGGGCAGCGGCGGCAGTGCGCTGGCGGGAATGCCGGCGCAGATCAGGGCGGCCCGGACCAGGCCGGCAGGATAACGACTGGTACGAGCAAGGTGCCTCAGCGCGCCGCGGTCGCGGCCGCGAGGGCTTCGACGTTGAGGCCTTCGGGCAGCGGCTTGGCGGTTCTGCACCCACTTGTTCCACTGCGAGCCTTCGTGCGGCGCACAGCCACTTAACGGGTTGACGCGTCGACTCGGCGTGCCATGTGCTCAGGGCACGCGCTGCGACACCGTCTGAAGCCGGTGGGCTGCGCCGGCACGGGATTGTCAGGGTCCCGGAGTGCAGAACGACGAGGCGGGTAGTCCTTCTCTGTTCGTCAGGTTCGGCAGCGGCTCCGGGCACATGGACCATGCATAGCGAACCGCCACCGGGTCGGTGACCTGCGCGCTCGATACCAGCACGGTTTCACCGTCGATGCGGGCGTCGGCCGGGACGAACTTCCCCTCGCGCCCGGCAATCTCGAACCAGTTCGGCGGCTGTCCGTCGCGCGTGGTCAACCCGCCGCCGACGTAGTCGAAGTGAACGCGGATGCCGCCTTTCTCGATGGCCATCGACCGGTAGAGCGGCCCCGAGCACAACAGTTGCTCGCGCCCGTACGTCTTCGCGAGCGCCCACAGCGACAGCCGCCGGCCCACCTCCTGCTTGTTCTCGGGATGGATGTCACGGCAATTGCCGATGTCGCTCGTCACCACCATGCCGGTATGGGGAATCTGCAGGGCAGCACGCTGCGCCTCGCAGATGCGCAGCATCTGCTCGGGCTTGAGGTCAGGACGGTGCAGCGCGTAGTCAAAAGGCGCGATCTGCACGAAGTAGAAGGGGAAGTCGCCTTGCCCCCAGACCTGGCGCCAGCCGCCGATGAGCGCCTTCATCTTCTCCACGTACAGCGGCCCGTCGTCAGGATACACATTGGCCTCGCCCTGGTACCACAGCGCTCCCCGAATGGCGAAAGGCACCAACGGCTGGATCATGCCGTTGAACAGCCCGGTTGGTTCGCGCTCGCTGGCCAGCGGATGTCTCGGCCAGTCGGGTGCAGGCGGCAGCGGCTTCCCCTGGGACAGGGCCGTGCGCGTGTCGGCAACCCAGTGCTCGATCTCGCTCAGCCGCGCGGGTAGATCGACGGACCTGTACTGGCTGCCCTTCCGCTCCACGTCGCTGACCACCTGCCGCAGGGTCGGCACGGCCGCGAAGCCGCACGGCGGCGTCCAGGGGCCAATGTCGGTGCCACCCCACGAAGTGTCGATCAACCCCACCGGGACCTTCAGTTCCCGGTGCACCTCGCGCCCGAAGTAATACGCGACGGCCGAGAAACCGCCCCACCAGCCATCGGCGATCGTCTGGGGACTGCATACCCGCCAGGTTACGTCGATGTCGTCCGCCGGTTCGCCGGCCGGTCGGTGGGGAAGCTCCAGGAGGCGGATGCCCGGGTAGTCGGCCGCCGCGACCTCCGCGGCCGCGTTCATGGCGACCCCGACGCCCATCTCCATGTTCGACTGCCCGGAGCACAGCCAGACCTCACCGATCAGGACGTCCTCGAGTTTGATGCGGTTGTGACCCTCCACGACCAGGTCGTGCGGGCCGCCGGCCGCCAGGGCGGGCAGCTTCACGAGCCAGCGTCCGGCCGCGTCGGCGGTTGTCTTCACGGAGTGTCCGTCGAGGGTGACGGTCACCTCTTCCGCCGGATCAGCCCAGCCCCAGATGGGAAGCGCCATGTCGCGCTGCAACACCATGTGGTCACCGATAACGCGCGGGAGACGCACGTCCGCGTGCAGCGGAGTCGCAGAGCCACCGCTTATCACGCACCACAGGGCTGCACAGGACCACACCAAGGAGAAACCAGGGTGGCATGCCCAAGCTCGCCGCAGGCGAGCGCCGGCATGTTGCGGCGACGCTCGCACCCGCCGCCTGGAGGGCACGGCGGCGCTGCGCTTAACCATGCCACCGCCGTCGGAGTGCCGATTCCCCATTTGTGTAGAGCTGTTTAGCACGTCCGCACCGCCGGGGTCGCATCAGGGTCAGGCTGCTTCGGACGCGGGGGGGGCGCTGGTGATGGCGGCAGGGCGTCCGCCGGGACGCCGGCGTAGATCAGCGCGGCCCGGACCAAGCCGACGAACAGCGGCTGCGCGTGGGCGGGGCGGCTGCTCAGCTCGGGATGGGACTGGGTCGCCAGGAAGTACGGGTGCTGCGCCGCCGGCAACTCCAGAATCTGCATGATCGGATGCTGCGGACTGCGCCCGCTAAAGCGCATGCCGTGCCTCTCCATCAGCGGCACGTACTCGGGGTTGACCTCATAACGATGGCGGAAGCGCAGGCGGATGCGCTCGGCGCCGCCAAACAGTTCGCACGCCTGACTGCCGGGCGTTAATACCATATCCTGCCCACCCAGGCGCATGTTGCCGCCCAATCCCTCAATCTTCTTCTGCTCCGGCAGAATGTCGATGACCGGATGGGCACAGTGCCGCGCGATCTCCGTGCTGTTGGCATCCTGAAGCCCGCACACGTGCCGGGCAAACTCAATCACGGCGAGCTGCATCCCGTAGCAGATGCCCAGGTACGGAATGCCCCGCTCGCGCACGTGCCGGATGCACGTGATCTTGCCCTCCGCCCCGCGCACCCCGAACCCGCCCGGCACGATCACCCCGTGAATGCCGGCCAGGCGCTCCTGCGCGGTGGCGTCGGTCAGGTCGCTGCTGTCCACCCAGGTAAGCTGCACCTTCGCCCCCAGGTACGTGCCCGCGTGCTCCAGCGCCTGGATGATGCTGGCATAGCTGTCACGCACGGACGTGTACTTGCCGATGATGCCGATCGTCACCGCCTGCCGCGCCTCGCGCAGCCGGGTGATGTACTGGTTCCATGCCGCCCGCGCGGCCCGCTCCGCATCCGACGGGCCGCGTTCCGGCAGGCCCAGCAGTTCCAGCACGGCCGCGTCGATCCCCGCCCCGCGCAGCATCTCCGGCACAATGTACACACTCTCACAATCATGCATGGAGAACACGCGCTCCGTCGGCACCGTGGCGTACAGCGCGATCTTCTCCCGCACCTTGCGCGTCACCGGCACGCTCGCCCGGCAGGCGATGATGTGCGGGTGAATGCCGGCCGCGTTGAGCAGCTTCAGATTGAGCTGCGCCGGCTTGGACTTCTGCTCCCCGAGAATCTGCGGCTCCACGATGTAGGTCAGGGCCACGAAGCAGAAGTTGCCCACGCCCTCCTCGTAGGACATCTCGCGCACGGCCTCGATGAAGTAGGCGTTCTCCACGTCGCCCACCGTGCCGCCGATCTCGACGAAGACGACGTCCGCCTCCGCCGCCTGCGCCAGCTTCCGCAACCGCAGTTTCACCTCGCCGGTTACGTGCGGGATCATCTGCACGTCGCGGCCCAGGTAGGCGCCGGCACGCTCCTTCTCCAGCACGGAGGAGAAAATCTGCCCGCTGGTGGCAAAGTTCAGCCGCGACAGGTCCTGGTCGAGCATGCGCTCGTAAGTCCCTAAGTCCATGTCGCACTCGATCCCGTCATCCAGTACGAACACCTCGCCGTGACGCAACGGGTTCAGCGTGCCGCTGTCGCGGTTAAGGTATCCCTCCAGCTTGATCGGCGCGACGACCAGACCCTTGTCCTGCAGAATCTTGGCCAGCGAGCTCGAGAAGATTCCCTTCCCCAACCCGCTCATCACCGTGCCGAACACCACCACGTACTTGCTGCGCCCGGGGACGTACCCCGGTGGCATCGGCGTGAAGAACTCCGTGTCGTCCGATGTCTGCCCCAGATTGGCCAGCATCTCCTCAGAGTTCATAAGCGTGCACACTCCTCCTGCACTTTAGCCACGAACCTGTCGAACAAGTACATCACCCAACGCGATCCGGAGCCGATCCGAACCGCGACCGTCAGCAAGCGGACCGACCACGCCCCCGAGTCGCACCGCCGCATCCGAGGACCCGCCTCAAGCCCGCTAGCTCCGCTCAGGCGTCGTCAACAGCTCCACACAAGAGGGAAGCCGACAGCGCGGCCAGGGTGGCATGGCCAAGCGCAGCGCCGCCATGCTCTCTTACGTGCCTGACGCTGCCGACTGCAACGGCATGCCGGTGCCTTCGGCTTGGGCATGCCACCCTCCCTGTTTCCCATTCGCGCGGCCCTACTCGGCGCACGTCGCGGCGTCCACGCCGCGACCCTGCCCGCCAACCTCGCCGGCGCGCCCGCGCCCGCGTGCCACAAACGCCGCATAGTCCTCCGGCGTGTCAATGCCCACAAAGGCGTGGTCCACGCGCAGCACGCCGATCTCCAAGCCGCTCTGCAGCCACCGAAGCTGCTCCAGGCTTTCCGTCGCGTCCAGGTCGCCACTGCCGGCAAGGGTCCCAATCGAGTGCAGCGTCCCTGCGCGGAAGGCATAGACCCCCAGGTGCAACAGCCACCGCGACGGCCGGTCCACCCGCCCGCCCGTGGCGCGCGGATAGGGAATCAGACTTCGGGAGAAGTACAGCGCCCGACCCCGGGCATCCACCACGACTTTGACGCAGTTCGGATCGGCCGGCGATCCTGCGCCGTCGCGCGGGCCGTCTTCGGCGAACCGTGCCGCCAGCGTGGCAATGCCCACCTCGGTTTCGCCCTGCTCCAGGCAACTGACCAGTTGGTCCAGCACGGCCGGTGCCAACTCGGGTTCGTCCCCCTGGACGTTCAGGACCACGTCGCGGTCCGCAAGGCGTAGCGCACCGACGACCTCCAGCACCCGGCTGGTGCCGGACGGGTGGTCGGCCGCCGTCAGCCACACCTCCCCACCGAACGAACGCACCGCGGTGGCGATGCGCTCGTCGTCCGTGGCCACGATGACGCGATCGATGCGCCGAGCGGCCCGCGCCTGTTCCCACACGTGCTGGATCAGGTATTTACCGGTCTGTGAGGCGAGAGGCTTCCCGGGGAATCGCGTCGAGGCGAAGCGGGCCGGGATGACCGCGATCGTGGTCACCGCCGCCCCTCCACGATCAACTTGCGTGTCAGGTGGGCAGTCACGCGCCGAATATACCGGCCGGTCGGCTACCTGTCAAAACCGCTCGCGCCCCCGGGGCGCGGGCACACGCCCTGGCTCGTAGGGCGGGTTCCACCCGCCGGGCGGCTACGACACGGACCCGCGCGCCGCGAACGCGCAAACATGGACCGCCGCGATTACCGCCGCGGGCAGGTACAGCCCCACCGACCTGTCTCGTGGGAACGTCCGCTAAGGGGAGGTCATCGGCTTGGTCGCCACGGCCGTCCTGGCCCGCTGGACCTGGGGCACCTGCCGGCGGAGTTGTCCGCAGGCGGCGTCCACGTCCAGACCCCGGCTGCGACGCAGATGGGTGTTGACCCCGTGGGCACGCAGGGAATCCAGGAACCGCTCGGCCACCCGGGGTGCCGGCCGCTGGAAATCCAGCCCCGGAACGGGGTTATAGACGATCAGGTTGACATTGCTGCGCATCCGGTGGCACACGGCCGCCAGCTCCTCGGCATGCTGCGGCCGGTCGTTCACGTCGCCCAGCAGCACGTACTCGATGGTGATCTCCCGCCCGGTCCGGTCGAAGTAGTACCGGGCCGCCTCGACCAGTTCCTCGATCGTTACCCGGCTTGCCCAGGGAATGATCTGGCGGCGTAGTTCGTCGTTCGGAGCGTGCAGGGAGAGCGCCAGGGTCACCTGCAACTGCTCGTCAGCCAGCTTCCGCATCTGGGCCGGCAGCCCGACCGTGCTGATCGTGATTTTGCGGGCCCCGATCTGCATCCCCCAAGGGGCGTTGATGGTCCGCACGGCCGCCAGCGTCGCGTCGTAGTTGGCCAGCGGCTCGCCCGTGCCCATGAAGACAACGTTCGAGAGGCGGTCCTCCGGCTCGCACAAGCGGCGAATCCGCATGACCTGCTCGACCATCTGCCCGGCCGAAAGCTGCCGTTGCAGGCCATCGAGCCCGCTCGCACAGAAGCTGCACCCCACCGGGCAGCCCACCTGCGTCGAGACGCAGGCGGTCCGCCGCTCCTCGTCGGGGATCATGACGCACTCGCTGTTGCCCCCGTCCGCCCAGCCGAGCAGGAGCTTCACGGTGCCATCGTCCGAGTCGGACTTGCGGAGAATCTGGCCTTCGAAGATGGGCGCCGCGACCGAGAGCTTCTCCCGGAGGCGGCGCGGCACGTTCGTCATGTCAGTGTAGGCCTCGGCCCCGTGCCGGTAGACCCACTCCATAACCTGCCGGGCGCGATAGGTGGGCTCGTTCCAGTCGGCCAACAGCGATCCCAGCGAGTCAAGGGTGTGGTCGAACAGAGCCTTGGCTGCCACCGGCACGCGTCGGTCTGGATGCACCTCGATCATCACGTCACACCATTATACGATTCGGAGCCCGTCAACGCAGCCCAGTTCGTCTGCCAAACGACCCGTATTCACAGATGAGTGGCACAATGCAGGAACCCGCACGGCGCGGGCCCGCACCTCGCGCTCCGCAAAGCCCGCTTCTCGGCCTTCGGGGGCGCCGTGGCGAGGTACTCCAAGTCGGCGCGCCACGCCCGCCCGGAGATTATACGCGCCCTGTAACAGTCGGGTGCGGGGGTTTGCTTTCATGAGGCGACGGACGTGGTGGCCTTCCGCGCAACGAGCTGCCGGAAGATTAGGTCGGCGTGTCGCGCCGATCCAGCCGGTTGGATTGGGAAAGTTAGGTAAGTTGCAGCGTCTAATCCGGCGACCCGCCGTCATCCCCAGTCCGGTCGCCTTGTTCGTTGCTGCTGGAACGCCGCCTCTCACGCAGACGCACCACCAAGAGCCACTCCAGGATGGCCGCGATCACCAGCCACGTGACCAGGCCGCCCCTGTAGTCGAACGCGCCGAACAGCAGCAGCCACATCGCCCAGCCGATCGGCAGGGCCACGATGAGCACCAGGGCGAACAACAGACCGGCGATCAGCGGTGACGCGATCGTACCGTCGGCCTGTTCCTCCGCCGTCAGCGGCGGATTGGCAAACGCCTCGGGTCCATACGTGTCCCAGAGGCTCTGGGCGCGGTCGAACTCGGTGCCGCACGCGGGGCACCGGCCGCGGGGACCCAGGCCGGGCAGCTCCTGACCGCAATGAGCACACCGGATCGGATATCGATCCTCCGGGATGCCCGCGTCATCGAGATGATCGCCATCGCTCACCCCGGCACGGTACCCGGCGTGGTGCCACTCGCCAAGCAAGCCGCACCCTTGTGGGTGGTGGGCGTGGTGCCAGCCTGCTACCTCGCTGCCTGCCTTGAAACGACCGTGCGCGATCTTGCGCCGCTCAGAGTCGCGTCGCACCGCGCGGGCTGAAGCCCGCGGCTCGATGGTGGCGCGGAATCGCGCACGCTGATAGAGAGGCGTTGCGCCCTCAGCTCGGGCGCGTCACGGCGAGGTAACCTCATCGTTGCCGACGCTTGACCGACGGGCATTCCATGGTATTATGGCCATATGGCCATAGACCAGAAACGGCTTCGACGGTACGAGGCCCGGGCACGCATCGCCAAGGCCCTGGCGCATCCCACCCGGCTGCTGATCCTCGACGAGTTGCGGCACCGGGAGCGGTGCGTCTGCGAGTTGACGGACTTGGCGGGCGCGGACCAGTCCACCGTCTCCAAGCACCTGGCCATCCTCAAGCAGGCGGGCATCGTCGAGGACCGCAAGCAGGGCGTGCAGACTTTCTACTGCATCAAGGTCTGCTGCCTGGAGGGCTTCTGGCAGTGCATCGAGGGCGTCCTGAAGGAGAACCTGCGGGCGCAGCGGGCGGCAATCGGTCGGTGAGTAGCCCAGCGGTAACGCTCGCCAGGATGTAGCGCGCCGCAGCATCGGGCTGTTGGGGACGATCTGGGCCGCGGGCGCTGTATGTGTTGAGCGTCTTTGCCGTTGTGGGTGCCATGCTTTCCCGCGACCGCAGTCGCGGGTAAGCATGCCTCTGCATGCCGCAGTACCTGCCCACCCCCGCCTGCGGCGGGTGAGGGCATGGCACCCACGCTGAACACGTACCGGGCGCCAGCCCGCGGACATGCCCCGGTTCCGCTTGTCTGGAGAGCGACTGGTGAGAGACTGGAAGATCTTCGGCGCCATACTGGTCGTGTTCCTGGTGGCGTACTACCTGCCCCTGGCGGACCCCAAGGTCAGCGGCGCGGTCGTCGAGGCATTCAAGCTGCTGCAATGGTATGCGCGCAATCACACACTGGCCTGCGTGGTGCCGGCCCTGTTCATCGCGGGCGGCATCATGACGTTCCTGTCGCAGGCGTCCGTGATGCGGTATCTGGGGCCGAAATCGAACAAGTTGGCGGCCTACTCCGTCGCGTCGGTGGCCGGCACCGTGCTCGCCGTGTGCTCGTGCAGCGTGCTGCCCATGTTCGCGGGCATCTACAAGCTCGGGGCGGGGTTGGGCCCAGCGTCGGCGTTTCTGTATTCAGGGCCGGCGATCAACGTCCTGGCGATCTTCCTGACCGCACGCGTGCTGGGTCTTGACCTTGGCCTGTGGCGCGCGCTGGGTGCCGTCGGGTTCGCGTTCGTGGTGGGCCTGGGGATGGCGTTGCTCTTCCGCCGCGAGGAGCAGCAGAAGCTCGAAGCGGCCATGGCGTTGCCGGAAGCGCCGTCCGGCCGGCGCGGCCTGTGGCAGAACGCCCTACTGCTGGGCGGCATGATCGGGTTCCTGGTGTTCAGCGACTGGTTCAACCCCGGCGACGCGGTCATCCGGCGCACCGACGGCACGGCCATCAAGGGCGTCGTCCTGCAGGAAATGCGGGAAGAGGTCATGATCCAGGTGCAGGAGTCCTTCGGCGGCGTCCGGGCAGGCGACCGGCTCACGCTCAGCAAGGCGGAAATCGCCGGCATCGACGAAGCGAGAAGCTGGGTGATGGACGTGTACCACGTCCGCTGGTACCTGGCGGGTGCGCTGCTGCTGGCCGTCGTGCTGATGACCTGGGGCTGGGTGGCGCGCGACGAGTTCGGAACGTGGATGCACAACACGTGGGATTTCGCCAAGCTGCTGGTGCCGCTGCTGTTCGGTGGCGTGTTCGTGGTGGGGTTCATCTCCGCGCTGCTGCCGGACAGGCAGATCGGGCAGCTTGTGGGCGATGACAGCGTGCGGGCGAACCTCATCGGCGCGACGGTGGGGGCGCTGTTCTACTTCGCGACTTTGACCGAGGTGCCCATCACGCAGGCGCTCATGGAGCACGGCATGGCCCGCGGGCCGGCACTGGCGCTGCTGCTGGCCGGTCCGGCGCTGTCGCTGCCGAACATGCTCGTGCTGATCAAGGTCATGGGCGTCAAGAAGACCGCGGCGTTCAGCCTGCTCATCGTGGTGATGGCAACGATTACCGGGCTGCTCTTCGGCCGCGTGGGATGAGATGAGAAAGAGGGGTCAGGAGCCGTTTTCAGAGGCAGAGACTACTCTTGCCCCCTTTTCCGGAGGACGACGATGAGGATCGAAATCCTGGGTACCGGATGCCGGAAGTGCCACCAGTTGGAGGCCAATGCCAAGGCCGCCGCGGACAAGCTCGGAACCCCTTATGAACTGGTGCATGTGAAGGACCTCAACCAGATCGTCGCCTACGGCGTCCTGATGACGCCCGCGCTGGCGATCGATGGCAAGGTGAAGCTCACCGGCAAAGTGGCCACCGAGGTGGAGCTGACGGCGTTGTTCCAGAAGGAACTGTGCCGCTGAATGACCGTGCGCCGACACGCACCCCCGGCCTTGGAGCTCGGCCGCTCCCTGACGGTCGTGGTTCGGATCGGCGGCGCGGCATCGTGCCCGGTAATTCAGCCTCCGAGGGGATGGCGAAACGAGCCATGCCACTGCAGGACAGGTCTATGCCGGCAAGCGCCGTGTTCCGGGTGCTGCTGACTGCTTTCAGTCTGCTGACGCTCGGCGGCGCGTGCGAGCGCCGAACGCCGCACGTAAGCGGCGCGCGGGGCGCACATGATGCTGCTTTGATGGCAAGCACGGCCCCTGAGCCCGCGCCGGAGCGCGGGCCGGACCCGGTGGTCGGGCCGCAGGCCTCGGCAACGCCCGAGGCGCCGCCGGCAAGCATGGGCGCCGGACAGTTGTCCGCAGCGCCGGTGTCTGCGGCCGTCTCGGCTTCGGCGGTCACTTCGCCGCCACCGGCGGCACCGCAGCCCCCGGCCGAACCGGCACCCGTGCCGGTGCCTACGGCCGGTGAGACCCCGACCCGGCGTGATCCCGTGATGGCGTACTACTTCCACCGCACGCTGCGTTGCGCGACGTGTCTGTCGATTGAGGAGCAGGCCCGCCAGGCTATCGAGACCGGCTTCGCCAAGGAGCTCGCGAGTGGTCGCCTCGCATGGCTGGTCGTCAACATCGCGCAGAACGGTAATAGGCACTTTGAAGGGGACTTCGCGCTGGAGACGCAAACGTTGCTGCTCGCCGAGATGAAGGGTGATGAAGTGCGGCGGTTCGTGAAGCTGGAGCGGGTATGGGAGCTGGTGGAGGACCCCTACGAGTTCGAGCGCTACGTGCGCCGGGAGGTAGCGGCCTTCCTGGGCGAATGACCCGCGGCAGACGCGTTCACAACGGTCGGGACCGAGTGGCAAGAGGCGGGAAGCCCGTGGAGTTGACGGCATGAGAAGCCAAGTAGCGAGTGGTCTGATTGTACTTCTCGTCGTGGCGCTGGTGGCCGGCGTAGCCTATTTCCGGTCCGCCGGCTCGCCCACGGAGGCAGTCACGCCCGGCGAACCCGTCGCGGTTCCCGTGGCAAGCTCAACCCCCGCGCAACGGGGCGAGCTGTGCCCGGAGGGGTTGCCATCTACGTTGACACCGACCGCGGTCGCTTCCGCTCCGGCCGACCAGGCGTTGCCGCCCACGGGCGTGACCGCGGCAACGCCGGGTGTCGCACCGGGCGCAGCGCCGCCGATGCCGGACGCCGAAGCGCCCACCGTGCCGGCCACGGTCGCCCCGCCGGCGGCACCCGTTAAGCTGCCGCGGGTGGTGGACCTCGGCGCCGACAAGTGCAAGGCCTGCAAGGACCTCGCTCCGATCCTGGAGCAGCTCCGCAAGGAGTACGCGGGGCGAGTTACAGTTGACTTCATTGATGTCTGGAAGAACCCCAAGGCCGGTGAGCCCTACAAGATCCGCACGATCCCCACGCAGATCTTCTTCGCCGCCGACGGCACGGAGGTCTGGCGCCACGAAGGGTTCCTGCCCAAGGAGGAGTTCATCAGGAAGTTCGCCGAGCTGGGAGTGAAATGAGGAGGTCGCCGCGCCCGGACAACAAGCCCAACGGCCACATTCGGGGCCCGCGCGCTGGGTGGCGTGCCCGGGCCACAGGTCTCTGCTGGCGGGCAGGGGGCCGGGGAGGGCATGGCGGCGTTGCGCTTGGCCATGCCACCCGGATCGGAAGCTACCTCGCCCTTGACGTGGAGTTGTGTAGATGCTGGACTCGTTTGCGGAACAACTCGCCAAAGTTATTGAGACCAACATCTGGCTGGCGCCGCTGGCCGCTCTGGTCGGCGGACTACTCACGGCCGCCAATCCCTGCGTGCTGGCCGCGGCGCCGTTGATGGTGGGTTACGTGGCCGGGCAGGAGAAACGCACGGTCGGCCGATCGTTCCTGCTGTCGCTGACGTTTGCGATCGGGCTGACGATCATGTTCGGCCTGATCTGGTTCGGCGTGTGGTCGGCCAGTTCGCTGCTGCCCGTAAGCTGGTGGAAGTACATCGCGGCCGCCGTCTGCCTGCTGATGGGACTGCACCTGCTGGGGGCGCTGCACTTCACCGTGCCGACCCCCGGCTGGAAGCCGAAACAGAAGGGTTTCCTCGGCGCCCTGCTTCTGGGGCTGCTGTTCGGCCTGATTTCGCTGCCGTGCGCGGGGCCGGTGCTCGGCGCGCTGATCGTGGTGACCCCGCTACGTGGCATGGTCTTTGGCGTCATGTTGCTGGTCGCGTACAGCCTGGGGCACTGCGGTCTGGTGCTGGTGGGCGGCACGTCGATCGGTCTGGTCCAGAAGCTGGCGGACTCGAAGGGCTGGACGCGCGGCACGGACATCCTGCGCCGCGTCGCCGGCATCCTGATCATCGCCGTCGGATTGTGGGCGCTGTTCCTGGCGTGAAAAAGGTGTCAGGATTAATTTGCTGGACCGGAAATGGCTCCTGACGGAATTTCGGGGAGTACCATGACGGACAAGACGAACTCTCCCGGGGAAGCCATCCGCGAGCAGGTGCGCGCAGGCTACGCCGAGATCGCACGCGCCGGCGGCGCGCCGGGTGGGACGAGCTGCTGCGGTCCGGCGTCGTGCTGCGGGTCGGGTGCAACGACGGCCGACGACATCGCCCGCGGGGTCGGCTACAGCGCCGCCGAGCTGGCGTCCCTGCCGGACGGGGCCAACCTGGGTCTGTCCTGCGGCAATCCCACCGCGCTGGCGGCGTTGAGGGAGGGCGAAGTCGTTCTCGATCTGGGCAGCGGCGGCGGCTTCGACTGCTTCCTGGCCGGACCCCGTGTGGGCCCCACCGGGCGCGTCATCGGGGTGGATATGACGCCGGAAATGGTCAGCAAGGCGCGCGGCAATCTGACCGCCTATCGGGAAACCACCGGGCTCGACAACGTGGAGTTCCGCCTCGGCGAGATCGAACACCTGCCGGTGGCCGACCGGAGCGTGGACGCGCTCATCTCGAATTGTGTCATCAACCTTTCACCGGACAAGCCGCAGGTCTGGCGGGAGATCGCCCGGGTGCTCAAGCCCGGCGGACGCGTGGCCGTGTCCGACCTGGCGCTGCTCCGGCCGCTGCCGCCCGCGGTTCGTACCATGGTGGAGGCCCTGGTTGGTTGTGTCACCGGCGCGGCGCTCGTGTCCGACACCGAGCGGTTCGCACGCGGGGCCGGGCTGCTGGACATCCAACTCGCGCAGAAGCCCGACTACGTACGCACCGTGGCGGACCTCCAGGACCCGCTGTACCAGAAGATCGCCGCGGCTCTGCCGCCCGGCCACGCGCCGGCCGACTACGTTACCAGTCTCAATGTTACCGCCCGCAAGCCGGAGTAGTCCCGAATGAATGCCGCCTGCCCGACTCGACTCTCGTTTCTCGATCGCTTTCTCACGCTGTGGATCTTCCTGGCCATGGCCGTCGGGGTCTTCAGCGGCTATTCGTTTCCCGCCGTCGAGGGCTTTATCAACCGCTTTCAGGTCGGCACCACGAACATCCCCATCGCCATCGGGCTGATCCTCATGATGTACCCGCCGCTGGCGAAGGTGAAGTACGAGGAACTCGGCGACGTGTTTTGCAATGTCCGTGTGCTCGGCCTGTCGCTGGTGCAGAACTGGGTCATCGGACCGATCCTGATGTTTGCGCTCGCCATCCTCTTTCTGCGCGGATATCCTGAATACATGGTCGGGCTCATTATGATCGGCCTGGCCCGCTGCATCGCCATGGTCATCGTATGGAACGACCTGGCCAAGGGTGACACGGAATACGCCGCGGGCCTGGTCGCGTTCAATTCGATCTTCCAGGTGCTCTTCTTCTCAGTATACGCCTGGTTCTTCATCACCGTCCTGCCGCCGCTGTTCGGTCTGCAAGGCGCTGCGGTGGCGGTGACCATCGGCCAGATCGCCGAGAGCGTGTTCATCTATCTGGGCATTCCGTTCATCGCCGGCATGCTCACCAGATTCGTCCTGTTCAAAGTCCAGGGGCGTGCATGGTATGAACGCAAGTTCATCCCGAAGATCTCCCCGATCACGCTGATCGCGCTGCTGTTCACCATTCTCGTCATGTTCTCGTTGAAAGGCGAGTTCATCGTGCAGTTGCCGCTGGACGTCGTGCGCATCGCCGTCCCCTTGGGCATCTACTTCGTCGTCATGTTCCTGGTCTCGTTCTGGATGGGCAGGAAACTCGGCGCCGACTACGGCAAGACGACGACCATCGCCTTCACGGCCGCCAGCAACAACTTCGAGCTGGCGATCGCCGTGGCCGTGGCGGTCTTCGGCATCAGCTCGGGCGCGGCCTTCGCGGCCGTCATCGGCCCGCTCGTCGAGGTGCCGGTACTGATCGGCCTGGTGAACGTAGCCCTGTTCTTCCAGCGCCGGTACTTCGCCGAGAAGAAGGGGAGACAGGGGTCAGGACCCGTTTTCTCAGTGCCGGGTGAACGCGCCGCGGGTTACACTGCACCCGTTGCCCCCGAAAACGGCTCCTGACGGCGTTTCTCATACGCCACTCTGTGGATCGCCCGGCCGTCGCGCAGGTACTTGATCTCGAAGTTCGTGCCCGACCAGCCCTCCTCGACCAGCGTCGGATCGTCGTCCCAGGGCACCGGGTGCAACCGGGGCTCCTGTTCCACTACCTCGCGGATGCTCTGGAAGTAGTCCTCGTGGTCCGTCTGGATGCGCCAGCGTCCGCCGGCTGCCAGCACCCGCGCCACGGCCGCCACGAACGGCGCCTGCACCAGCCGGCGCTTGTGATGCCGCTTCTTGGGCCACGGGTCGGGATGGTACAGGTGCAGCGTCGTCACGCACTCCGCCTGTAAGTGGTGGACCACGAACTCGCGGGCGTCCGTGCGCATCACGCGCACGTTGGCAAGCTGCCAGCGGGCCATGCGGTCGGCACAGAAGCGGAAGTACTTGTTCGCCCACTCGATGCCGAGCAGGCAGACGTGCGGCTGCGTCCGTGCCCGGTGCAGCAGAAAGCCGCCCTTGCCGCAACCGATCTCGACTTCCAGCGGGCCGGGCGCGGCAAACCAAAGCCGCGGATCGACAACCTGCCCCTCGCCCGGAGGAGCGGCCACAATGTCAGCGATGGTGACCACGCCGCCATCGTCCCCGCCCGCGGCCTGCTCGGCAACCCCGAGAACGCCCGTGACGAGGTCCGGACACCCCGCTATACTGGCAGGCAGCGGGCGGCGATGGGCGACCCACCCGTCGGCGTCCGGGGTGCAGCGCCGCCGCCGGCCGTGGGAGGCCACCGACAATGATCAAACGCAAGCTCACGGAGAACATCCGCCGGGTCGAGGAGCGCATCCAGCGAGCGTGCGCCCGCGTCGGACGCAGCCCCGCCGAGATCAGGCTGGTGGCCGTTACCAAGACCGTCGGCCTCGACGTCATCCGCACCCTCCTCGAGATGGGCACGGAGGACCTCGGCGAAAGCCGCGTGCAGGAACTGGTCCGCCGCGCCAGCATGATTACCGAATGGCAGCGCCGCCGCGGCTTCGAGCCGGCCTCCACGCCGCCCGCGTTGCCCCGCTGGCACCTGGTCGGTCACCTGCAACGCAACAAGGTGAAGCTCGTGCTGCCCTTCACGCACCTGATCCACTCGCTGGACAGCCTGCGCCTGGCGGAAGAGATCGACGCCCAGTCCCGCAAGCTTGACCGGGTGACGCCGGTGCTGCTCCAGGTAAACGCCGCCAACGAGCCGCAGAAGTCGGGCGTGGCGGTGGCGGCCGCCACCCACCTCGCCGACCAGCTCCGTACCCTGCCCAACCTGCGGCTGTGCGGCCTGATGGCCATGGCGCCGCTCACCGACGACGAGAAGCGCATCCGTCACACCTTCGGCCGGGCCCGGGAGCTGTTCGACGAGATGGTCCACGAGCGCATCGGCGGCCCGCACTTTCGGGAACTTTCCCTCGGCATGAGCCAGGATTTCGAGTACGGCATTGAGGTGGGCGCCACGCTCATCCGCGTCGGCAGCGCCTTGTTCGAAGGCATCGAGCAGACGATCGAACCGGCCGCCGCGGAGTCGGCATAAGCGTAACCACCCGCCGGAGAGGTGGCCGGCCGAGGGAACCACAGCCGCGCGCGGCCTCGGCGCCGCTTCCGGGTTCACCCACGTGCGGTACCGACGCCGAGTTGCAGCACCTCCTGGAAGTAACGTACCGTCCGCCGCAGCCCCTCGGGCAGCGGTATCTTCGGCTCCCAGCCCAGGCGCGTGCGCGCCCGCGTGAGGTCGGGACGCCGGCGCACCGGGTCATCATGCGGCAGCGGCAGGTGTTCCACCGGCAGCGACCGACCCAGCACCTCGCCGATGCCGGCCACCAGGTCGTTCATCGATCGCTCTTCCGTACTGCCTAAGTTCACCGGTTCCCAGGCATCCGGCGCCTCGTACTCCATCAGTGCCAGCAGGCCGGTCATCAGGTCATCGACATAACAGAAGCACCGTGTCTGCGTCCCGTCGCCGTAGATCGTCAGCTTCTGTCCCCGCAGCGCCTGGACAATGAAGTTCGACGCCACCCGCCCGTCACCGATCGCCATCCGCGGGCCGTAGGTGTTGAAAATGCGCGCGATCCGGATGTCCACCTCGTTCTGCCGGTGGTAGTCCAGCATCAACGTCTCGGCCACGCGCTTGCCTTCGTCGTAACAACTGCGCGAACCGATCGGGTTGACGTGTCCCCAGTATTCCTCCGGCTGCGGATGCACCTGCGGGTCGCCGTACACCTCGCTGGTCGATGCCTGCAGAATGCGCGCCTTGACGCGCTTGGCCAGCCCCAGCATGTTCAGCGTGCCCATCACCGATGTCTTAACAGTTTTTACAGGGTTATACTGGTAATGCACCGGCGAGGCGGGACAGGCCAGATTGAATATCCAGTCCACCTCCAGCATGATGGGGTTGACCACGTCGTGGCGGATGAACTCGAAATCGGCCCGCCCCAGCAGGTGGGCGATCATCCGCTTCGACCCGGTGAACAGGTTGTCCAGGGCCACCACGTCATGCCCGGCCGCCAACAACCGGTCGCAAAGGTGGCTGCCCAGGAACCCCGCCCCGCCCGTCACCAGCACCCTCATCGTCAGCCTCCCTGCCTCCACCCCTCCCGCGGCGAAGTCTTACCTGCCGCGCCTTACGCCTTGCGCGTCGAACAGACAGCATCCCGTGCCCCGGCCCGCTGCTGCCCATAAAAGCGCGCGATCGTGCCCGCCACATACTGTAGATCCTCGTCCTCCAGCATCGGATGACAAGGAATCGACAGCACGCGCCGGCACGCCTCCTCCGTCGCCGGCAGCGAACCGGGACGATAACCCAAGGCCGCAAAACAGCGTTGCAGATGCAGCGGTACGGGGTAATACACCACGGTCCCGATTCCTGCCTCCTTCAGAAACGCCTGCAACTCGTCCCGCCGGTCGGCCAGGATCGTGTACTGATGATACACCGCCTGGCACGGCGGCGCGACGTACGGCGGCGTCACCGGCGTCTCCCGCAGCAGCTCGTCGTAGCGCGCGGCGTTGTGCCGCCGGCGCCGTGTGAACTCGTCCCAGAAACGCAGCTTCACCAGCAGGATCGCCGCCTTGAGCGTATCCAGCCGGAAGTTGCCGCCCACCCGCTCATGCACGTAGCGCTGCGACTCGCCGTGATTACGCAACTGGCGCGCGATCCGCCCCAGCTCCTCATCGTCGGTGAAGATCATGCCGCCTTCGCCGAACCCGCCGAGGTTCTTCGTGGGATAGAACGAGATGCAGGCGGCCGTGCCCAGCGCCCCGGCCGGCCGGTCGCGGTACGTCGCCCCCAACGCTTGGCAGGCGTCCTCGATCACCGGCACGCCGTGCTGCCGCCCCAGCGCGTTCAGCGCGTCCATGTCCGCGCACTGCCCGTACAGATGCACGGGCATGATCGCCTTCGTCCGCGCGGTCATGGCCGCCGCCGTGCGCTCGGGGTGCAGGTTGAACGTCCGCGGGTCGATGTCCACGAACACCGGCGTCGCCCCGACGCGCGCCACCGCCCCGGCCGTGGCGAAGAACGTGAACGCCGGCACGATGACCTCGTCGCCCGGCCCGATCCCCAGCGCCATCAGCGTGCACAACAGCGCGTCCGAGCCGTTGCTCACCGCTACCGCGCAGCGGACGCCCACGCGCTGTCGCAGGGCATCCTCCAGTTCCGTCACCGCCGGACCGCCGATGAACTGCTGACTATCAAGGACCTCCAGAGTCGTCCGCCGGACTTCGTCGCGAAACAGCTCGAACTCCCGCCGCAGGTCCAACATCCCCACCTGTCGCATGCCGTGCCCCTCTAGCGGCTCCAGCGCAGCCAGGAAGCTGCCTGCCAGCGTCCGCCGCACGCCTCCCGCAAGATCGTGCCGCGCCGACCGCGCCGAGCCGAGGCCGATTATAGAGGAGAGGTCGCCGGTGGGGTAGCAACGCCCCCTCATTTCGTCTGAGGGACACTCAACACGACCACGCCGGGGGGACACGGGGAAGGTACCATACCGAGGCCGAACGCGCGGGGCGGGATGCCAAGCCCAAACGCGCCGGGGGACGCCCGAGCCGAACACGCGCCGCCCTGCGCGCCGCTCGGGCTCGCCCGCGGGTTCGTCAAGAGGTTGCTATGCGGAGGGGCCGGAACCGTTCGCGCCGGCAGCAGCTTGACCTTTCCCGTTGCCCGCCGGCAACGTTGCCGGTGCCGCGTTCTCTTCGCTTTCGGCCTGGTACTCGTAGAACTCCCGCAACTGCCGACGGAAGTAGCCGCCGCGCGTCGCCTGGGCGGCGTTGAGGATCGCCCCGAACAAGCGGGCATTGACGGCCGTCAGCAGGCCGCACGCCCGGCGGGCCGCCCCCCGCGAGTTCTCCCGCGCCCGGACGACGAGGATCGCGCCATCGACGGCCGTCGCCACCACCACCGGATCGCTGGCCAGCAACACCGGCGGCGAGTCAATGAACACCTGATCGTACCGGGTCGTTGCATCATCCAGGAACGCCCGGAACGCTTCACTACCCAGCAACTCCGCCGGGTTCGGGGGAGTCGGCCCCGTGCCCAGCAAGTCGAGCTGGGCGAACCCGCTCTTGGCCACGCAGTCCGCCAGTCCGCTCTCACCCACCAGGATGTTGCTCAACCCCCGTGCCCCCACCATGGGGAACACGCGCTTCAGGCCGGGCCGGCGGAAGTTCGCGTCCACCAGGAGCACCCGCCGCCCGCCCTGCGCCACCGCCAGCGCCAGGTTGCACGCCACCGTCGTCTTGCCGTCGGCCGGGTGCGGACTGGACACCAGAATGGAACGCTGTTGAGCGGCCGGGGCGCTGAACTGCAAGTTTGCCCGGATGCGACGGAACGCCTCCGCCACCATCGAGCGTGGCGCCACCTGCAAGGCCGTCTCCACCTGCTCGATCCCCACTTCCTCGTCGTCCGTGTGCGGCACCGCCCCCAACAGCGGCACCTCCAGGTGTCGGACGATGTCCTGCGTCGTCCGCACTGAGGTATCCAACAGCTCCGCCGCCACCGCCGAGCCCACCGCCAGCAGCAACGCGAAGAAGAACCCGATCGGCAGCCACAACAAGCTGGGGGAGCTGCGCTCCAGCGGATCAATCGCGTACTGCGACACGTTCAGTTTCAGGGCGGTCCTCAGGTTCACCACCCGGTTCAGTTCCTCAACGTAGTCCCGCAGCTTCACGCGGTATTCCAGGTCCTGCTCGATCTCCGCCGTCAGGTTGGCGTAGTCGAACAGCAGCCGGTCCTGGTCCTGCAGGGCACCCTCCGCTTTGGCCAGGTTCTCCCGGGCCAGGAACAGCGCATACTTGCTGCTCTCGTACGCGGTCTCGGCGGCCTCCCGCGCCTCCGCCCGTCGTTCGTTCAGCTTCTGCGTCCGCTTGCGGTCCAACTCCGCCTCTGCGGCATTGATCTGGGCCTCCAGTTGCCGCGCTTCCTGATGCTCCGGACCAAAGGTCTCCCGATCCGCCTCCTGTTGCTGGCGCAGAATAAACAGGCGCTGGACCAGCAAACTGACCTCGGCATCCTGCTCCACCGCCTGACGGTCCTCCGCCGTCACCGCAATCGTCTCGTCCCGATAGATGGCGCGGTACTGCTCCAACAGCGACAGCTCCAGGTTCAGCATCCCCACCTGCTCGCCGTATTGCAGCACCTGCTGAGTGGTGACGTTCGCGACCCCCTGGGCGGCCCCGGCCGGCAGCCGCTCCGCCATGCCCCGCAACCTGTTCCGTTTGTCCTCGATCTGCCGCTCCAGGTTCGCCAGATCCTCCCGTGCCCCGGCAAGCTGCCGGGCATACGCCCGGGCGGCGTCCTCCGTCACTTTCGCCAGCCACCGGTTCACCACGTTGTTGACAATGGTCTTGGGATCCGTTTTCTTGCGGCACTCAATGGAAACCTGCAGGAAGTTCGTCCCCCGCACCGGACTGGCCCCGAGATCGTCCGTCAACTCCAGCAGGTGCTCCCCCACCGGCACCGACTTGTACCAGTCCGTCTCCTGCACCTCACGCACCGCCAGGGCGTCCAGCAGCACCGTCGGACTTTTCAGGAGGACCGCCTGCGTGGCCACGAAGCGTTCATGCTCGTCCAGCCGCAAACGCTCCGGCGTCACCGTCAGCTCCGCCTCCGGCACGTTCGTAATGCACTCAATCAGCGCCGTCGCGCGGTACAGCGGGAAGTACACCCACCAGACGACGAACCCGCCGACCACCAGTGCGCAGAACAACGTGGCCAGAACCACGATCCGCACCAGCTTCCGCCGCAGGATACCCAGCAGGTCGCCGGCCGTTATCGGCGCTCCCCCCTCCGCACCCCGTCCCGGCAAGCCTGCCGGCAGGGCCAGACGCTCCGACACGGTGGCAGGAGCAGGTAATGTCGTCATATTCGTGCCTCGGTCGCCACAGGACCACGCCCGGCTGCAGACTGCCGTCAGTCCGCAGTCTCCCCGTCCTCGGTCTCAGGTTCCTCCACCACCAGGTGGCTCAACACGTACCCCGTCAGCGCGTACAGACCCAAAGCCACCACGAGCATCCCGATCCCCAGAAGTTGATGGGCCGTCCCCCGTCCGTATTCCTCATACCCGTACACGTGCAACAAGCCCGTGATCGTCACCCGCAGCGCGTTGCAGATGATCGCGATGGGAGCACAACTGATCACCATGATCACGCGCTGCCAGACCGGCCGGTCCCCCAGGTACGCCATCGCCACACCCAGCGTGACGAAGGCCATCATGAGCCGCATGCCGCTGCACGCCTCTTCTACGTTCAGGCTTCCCGGACGACCACCCGCCATGACGTAGTCAATCACCACCCCCTGCGGCTCCGTGTACAACCCGCTCGCAAACAGCGGCATCACCTTCGCCGCCACCACCGACGACACCATCCGCAGCGGCATCGTCACCTCCACGTACACCGACTCCGGCAGCGGGACCGCCAGCAGCAGGAACCCGATCGGAAACCACGTCACCCGCAGCAGCCCCCACCCGCCGAACAGCAGCACCAGCCCGAACAGCACCCCCAGCATGCTGACCGCCTGCGGATACGACATCTGCAGCCACCAGGCACAGGCCAGATACACCGCCAGCGACCCGGCGATCACCACCGCGCCCAGGTAGTTGGGCCGGCGCACGCTCGCGAACACTTCTTCCCGGTGCGTCACCAGAAAATACAGACTGAACAGCGGCACCAACCAACCGTGCGACCAGTTCCCGTCATGCGTCCACTTCCAGACCAGATCGCTGCGGATGGGGCTCGCGTACGTCATCAGCACCAATGCCGCCACCACCGCAAGCTGTACCCGCGCCGCCGGCGGGATGAACTCCCCCCAGCTCCGTGGTACGGCACGCTCGGCAGACAGCAGCGACGGCATCACACGCTCCTAGGGGAACAGGTTCGGGAACCTCTCCTCCTGGTTGGCCGGATTGACTTTCACACTGTACGAGTCAATGTCTGCGAAGTTCCGGGCATACGTGAAGCTGTACCCCAGGTTGTTGACCGGCGTCGGCAGCGTCCACGCCCGGATCCGCTGCAGGAACGGCGCAAACGGGTGCGTCCCCACATTGACCACGTCGCCGCGCCGCAGATAAAAGTCCGGATCCTTGCCGGCAAAGATGCGGTCCAGGTTCACCTGGATGATCTGCTCCCGCTGGCCGACCCGACGGTACACCGTGCACCGATCCGGCCAGGCGAGGCTCGTCAACCCTCCCGCTGTCGCGATCGCCGCCTTCAGCGTGATCGCCTCCGAGTTGAACGCGAACGGGCCCACCCGCAAGACCTGCCCCATCATGTAATACACGCCGATCTCGCCGCTCACGATCCGGATAACGTCGCCCCCACGCACGACGATGTTGGACTCCGGATCACCGGAGCGCAACGAATCGCCAGGTATGCGAATCACCCGGAACGTGTTTTCCCCCGCAATCCGGGCCCAGTTCACCGCCGGACCCGCCGCCTCGATGGCGGGCGGCAACGACGACCGCGGCACCTGCCGCTGCTCTTCGCCGGTCCCCCGCGGCACCCGGTACGCCGGGTTCGGCACGAACTCCTGCCCCACCCAGATGAACGGCTGCGACGGGTCCACCTCGAGTTCCGGGGGCACCTGCTGCGCCCCGACGACGGGCGGCGACGCCGGGGCATCCGCCGCGGCCATCACCTCCTCCGCCTCGGGAGCCACGGCGCCCTCGAAAGGCTCCGGTCTCGGCTCCGCCGTGGGCACCTCCTGCTCGTCCCCGTCCGTCTCCGGCACTACCCCTGCCGGCACCTCTCCCGGCGGCCCTCCATTCTCGGCCCCGCGCTCAGGTGCCGCTGGCGGCCGCACGCTCGGTATCCAGCCGGTTTCCGCCTCGTCGTACCGGAAAACGTAAATGTCCGTCACGAACTCGTTGAGACCGCCGACTTGGTTGATGGCGTCCAGGATCCGCAAGTCCGGCCGGCGCAGCGGAAATGTCCCCGCCCGCAGGGGGGCGTTGGTGGCCGCGCTCACGCCGATACCGAAGATCGAATACGTCGCATTCGACAGAAACAGCCCGGTCACCATCACTTCCGGCGCCTGCAAGATTCCCCGCTCCCGCAGAATCCTCGCCAGCTCGACCTCAAGCTCGCGCGGGGTCAGCCCGGCCGCCTGCACCCGACCCAGCACCGGCAGCACGACCTGCCCTACCTCGTCCACCTGAGCCTGCGCCTGAAAAGGTACCAGCCGCTGCCGCAGTTGATTGATCTCAATACCCAGCGCGTCGCCGGAACTTATGGGATACTCCCGCAGATGGACCTGCAAATCCTCCTGCGTGGGCGCCATCTCCCCCGGAAGCCCCGGCGGCATGTCCTCGATCGTCAGCGTCGTTCGAATCTCAGTCATCCGATTGCGATCGAACGTCCCGACGACCGATGGGTCCAACCATCCGTTCAGAATCGAGCTGCAGCCGCCGCACGCCGCCACGACGATGCCACAGAACAAGCCATACTGAACCAATCGCATTATCACGGTAGACCCATCCCTTGGCAGCTTCTCCACTCCGACAGCGCCTTCCCACGCCGATCCCGGCTCATACTACGTCGGTCCGAGCGATAACGCTCGTCCATTCAATGGTTTTCGGAACAGGCAAGCTGTTTATCGGTTTCTATTTCCGGCCCGGTTTAGGTAGCCCTAATAACTACGGCCCACCGGAGCGGCTTCTCCCTTGCCCGCGCCACCCCATTGGCCGCGCGCGGCAGCTTAGCACAGGACGCTCGGCCCGAGCAAGACTGCGGAAACCCGCAACCCCTCGGTGCCGTTCCCGCCCCGACCACGGCCTCGGGCTCGGCGCGGCCGGCGGCCAGCCAGCGCCAGCGAGGTGCAGCCCGCCGTTCGCCCTGACCCGTGCCGGGTTAGCTATCTCTTATGGCGCGTCTGCGCTAAAACCACTCAGACAAGCCGATGCGGCCACGGGCGCCAGCCGGTCAATACTGATTGCAGTTACATTTCAAGAGCATGGACCTGGTGGACCATCACATGGCGGGGTGCCCCACGACTCGCGTCGTCGATATAATCATCCTGGGCTACGCGAGTTCCGCAGTCCACAACTGCGCCAGCTCCTATGCCCCGGCCTCTGGGTATCCACACCCCAGACGTGACGTACGGCACTCGCTGGAGGACGCCATCATGCACAGACATCCGGGTTCCACCGGTGGTTCCCCAGGGAAGTGGCTGGGAATTTGCTTTTGGATGCTCGGCGTGGGCGCCGCGTGCTGCCTGACCCTCACCCCCGGCTGCTTCGACGGCGGCTTCCTGCCGGGCGGAGGAGGCGGTGGGGCGGGCGGCGGCGGATCCACACCCGATGGCAACGGCGCTGGCGACGGCGATTCCTCGGGAGAATCGCCGGACGAACCCGCGACGGTCCGTGTCGTTCTCACCGTTACGAATCCGCACCCGTTGCCCGGCGACCAAATCACCCTGCGATGCACCGTCACCGACGGCACCAGCGCGGGCGTCACCTTCGACTTCGCCCCGCGCACCGGCCGGCTCGTCATCGACCGCACGCGGGGTACCGCGTCGTTTATCGTTGACCAGTCCGACGTCGGCGTGACCTTCTCCTTCACCTGCTCCGGTACGAACGAGGCGGGCACCGGACCGACCTCCGCACCGGTACTGGTCATCCCCGTTGGCCTTGTCGAGCCCGTCCTGGAGCCCTGAGCGCGTCTGCGCAGACCCGCGCCGCTGGCGTTGGCAGTCGGCCGCTCCACAACCCCAGCGTGCGTCGGGAAGGTCCCCATCGCCAGCGCCGAATCGCGCACGGTGCTGCGGTAGTTCGTCAGTGCCTGACTTCAAGACGCAGGTGTTTTGATTGCATGGGGGGGCATCCGTGGTGATGCCACCGGTCTGCACGTGCGCCACAGCCAGTCGCCTCCCACTTCCGTCGCCCGCGCGATCCAGAAGTCCTTCGCCGACGCGCAGGCCCGACAGTGGGGACACCGGCCCAGGCGTGTTGAGGCCGACGCGGGTGAGGGTGGCCCGCTTGGGGCCATGACAACGGGGATGATCGACCCACTGCCGCACCTGCTACGCCCAGGTCTCCGCCGTCTTCGTCTAGGTGACCGGCACACTTCGTCGGCCGGGCCTCAAGTCGTTCCCCTCGGGGACCCGGCGAACCGGCTCCCCAACGATGGAGTTCACGCCCTCTGACTCGACGAGGTCCCCGGCCGGCACGTACAGCGTCCGGCGGACCAGCTCGACGAAACGCGCACGCCCGCCAGGGCGAACGTGGCATGGGGGGTTCTGTTGGCCGCCTGAGGGGCTTACAGTGGCACCCGACGTTTGGTAGAATGAGGCCTTGCGGGGTCCGAGCGCGGGCGGCGGCGCGGGGGCGTCGTCCAACGGCGGGGCTCGACTGGCCATCGGCAAGGCTCGAACGCTAGCCGTCTGTCGGGCTCGCTCTATCGGCTCCGGTGGGGCCATCTTGGCCGCGGGCCTCGAGCACCTCAGCCATCCCAGGGAGGGGAGGAACGGATGAACGCATGGGCGAGCCGAATTCATGCCAGGTTACGGCCGTGCTGCGGCGGGTGGCCGACGGAGGCTAGCGCGACGAGCCCGAGGAACATAAACGGCACCATTCCCATGGTTCCCGCGCCACAGAACCCGCTTGCCCACAGGAACATCGGCTCACAGGCATCGCCGATTCCGTCGCCATCGCTGTCGCCCTGATTGGCGTTGACGTGCTCTGGACAGTTGTCGATGCAGTCGGGAACACCGTCCCCGTCGCCATCCCAGTCAGCAATCCCACAGCCGCATGCGCCCGGCTCAGTCTTTGCGGGATCAAACGGGCAGTTGTCTATGCAGTCGGGCACGCTGTCCCCGTCTCGATCCCAGTCGGCAATACCGCAACCGCATGCACCCGGCTCGGCCTTCGTGGGATCGAACGGGCAGGCGTCGATGCAGCCGGGCGCGCCATCGCCGTCGCCATCGGACTCGTAAACACCGCAGCCGCATACGCCCGGCTCGATCTTGTTCCAATCGTCAGGGCAGGCGTCGCACGCATCCCCCGCACCGTCGTAATCGCTGTCGGCCTGGTCGGCGTTGGCGTGCTCAGGGCAATTGTCGATGCAACTGGGAACGCCGTCCCCGTCGCTATCCGTGTCGGGGACACCGCAACCGCATGCGTTCGTCCAGGTCTTCAAGGCATCGAGGGGGCACAGGTCGCACGCATCACCTGCACCATCGCTATCGGCGTCGGCCTGATCGGCGTTAGCGTACCAGGAACAGTTGTCGATGCAGTCGAGCACGCCGTCCTCGTCGTCGTCCCAGTCATCGGAGTCCCAATCGCAACCGCATACGCCCGGTTCGGTTGTTTTGAAGAAATTGTCGGGGCAAGCGTCGCACACATCCCCCACCCCATCCCCATCGGCGTCGTTCTGATCGGGGTTGGCGTAGTCAGGGCAGTTGTCGCAAACGTCACCCACGCCGTCTTCATCCGCGTCGTCCTGCCCCTCGCTCCAGTCGAGCACGCAGTTGTCACATGCATCACCCACTCCGTCATCGTCCTCGTCGGCTTGGCCGTCGTTGGCGCTCAGGGGGCAGTTGTCCAACTCGTCAGGCACGCCATCGCCGTCGACGTCCTCACACTCATCCGGGATGCCGTTGTCGTTCCCGTCCTGGCTGGTGGCGTCGACGATTTCACAGGCGTCTTGCAGACCGTTGCCGTTACAGTCGGGTCCGAGGAAGTCCACGTATGCGGCCGTACGCCCCACAGCGCAGCAACCGTACTCGATGCGCATGTAACCGCCCTCCCCCCAGCCTGCACCCCAGGAATTGCGTAAGATCCACACGCCGTTCGATCCCTGGCTGTCGTCCCAGCCGACCAGCACAACTGAGTGCCCGCAGCCGCACCACGCGATCTCGTCCACCACACAGTAGTTGAATACGCCGCCGGTGTAGGCGTTGAACGCAGGATTCACTTGAAGTGTTGTAGAGACCGGCCCATATTGCTGTATCGCCCGCTTGAGTTGCTCGACGGTCGGAACGACGCTTGGGTCGTCAGAGACATAGGCCCACGCGTTCGGGCGGTACTGCGGCAGAACCGGGTAGGGCGGTTGGCAATGCATACGAGTAGCCCGGTAGGGGAAGTCGGTTTCAAGAACGGGTCCATCGGAAACGGACGTCGACAGCCACAGTCTACTGCTTCTCTCCCATGCGCAGGCGAAATAGAGCTCAGCCGAGCCGCAGCTAACCAGGTACTCCTCAGAGAGATCCACCGATACGCCCTCGTGAATGAGGATCGCGCTTTCGAGCACCCCAATGGTTGCGAACGCCCAGCAGAAAGGTCCGTTGAGTTGGTTCCTGATCGGCGTGCATCCTCCCGAGGGATCGTTGCGCCAATCGAAGGAAGCCGGCAGATCCGAGGTTGATGGGGGATCGACCGTGGACACATGCATGCGCGACGGGGCGAAAGAGGGCCGCTCCTCCGGTGCGGCGACACCACACAACCGGTCCAGCGGATACTGCGTGGCTTCGTTAAGCCCGACCGTGAACGTCCACCCCTCCCGCTCACCGCGTTTCCGCAGCGCCTCAATGTCTTTTTCAGAGAGCTGCCCAACTGCCGGGAGCACATTGGCGCCGAGCGTAACAACCATGCACACCAACCGGAACACGCCTGCGGGCCGTGACCTGCCATCCCCGACTGCTGTGAAACACGGTACCGCACCGTTAATGAAGTTGCATGACATCGGTCTTCTCCCTCGCACGAGCGCGGGTCTCGCCGCGTAGACTCCGAAGCCCGTATCAGACTCGTGAACGAATGGCCGGAGCGGCACCCGGCACAATCTCCGCTTGCTCAGCCAAACCCTCCCAATGGAAGGTGGCGGCTGCCTCACGGAGCGTCCGCCATCTCTGCAAGCAGGAATTCGACGCGTCGCCCGCAGGGAAATCTCGACCATACCGCCCTCCTCGTACCGTCCTCCCGGCGCCCCGGGGCGCCAGACGCGGCTGGTCCCGGCGGCAGGAGGCTGGGTAGCCGCCGACCGTAACGTGCGGCAGCGCAACGAGTTCGGTGGCGCCGGGCATGGACGCATGGGTGCGGAAGTGAGGTCAGCCCACCCGTGTTCAGAAGCGGGAACGACAGCGGGCACGCTCTGTCCGAGGTCGAGGGGGTTACGGGGATACCCAAGGACGCTACAGCGAGCGGCAGTTCCTGAGTCAGGGGTGCCGCTTGTGGTGCCCCAACTGTCGCTGCCCAGCGGAATCCCCGAAACAGCCGGGCTCCGTGTCAGGGAGGGGTCGGGGCGGGGTCAGGTCATCGCAGCATTCCCCCTCACCCTGCCCTCTCCCCCAAGGGAGAGGGGTTCTGTTGGCAGCCTGAGGGGCTTACAGTGGCACCCGACGTTTGGTAGAATGAGGCCTTGCGGGGTCCGAGCGCGGGCGGCGGCGCTGGGGCGTCGTCCAACGGCGGGGCCCGACTGGCCATCGGCAAGGCTCGAACGCTAGCCGTCTGTCGGGCTCGCTCTGGGCTCCGGTTGGGCCATCTGGGCCCCGGATCTCGGGCACTTCACCTGTCCCACGGAGGGGAGGAACGGATGAGCGCATGGGCGAGTCGAGTTCATGCCGAGTCACGGCCGTGCTGCGGCGGGTGGCCGATGGGGACGGCGCGGCGGCCCAGGAGCTGTTCGAGGCCGTCTATGAGGAACTGCACGTCCTGGCCCAACGGTGCTTTCGCCGTGAGCGGACCGACCACACCCTCCAGGCGACCGCCCTCGTGCACGAGGCCTACCTTAAGCTCGTGAATCAGCAGGGGGTTCGCTGGGAAGACCGTGCTCACTTCTTCGCGGTGGCGGCCAGGGTCATGCGGCACGTTCTCGTTAACCACGCGCGGGCCCGGAAGGCCGCCAAACGCGGCGGCGATCGCGGCCGGACGCCGCTGAGCCAGGTGGTCATCGCCGCGGACACCCGCTCGCTCGACCTCATCGCTCTCGACGAGGCGCTGAAGAAGCTGGCGGCCCTCGACGAGCGCCAGAGCCGGATCGTGGAGCTGCGTTTCTTCGGCGGCCTCAGCAGCGAGGAGGTGGCCGGCACCCTGGGCGTGTCGCTGCGGACGGTCGAAGGCGAGTGGCACCTCGCCAAGGCGTGGCTGTTGCGCGAGATCGGGGACAAGACGGCAAATGACTCCGGAGAGCGGCAGCTCAAGTAAGGGAGGCGGCACCGGGCACGCGCATGTGCCCGGCGGGCGCCTCGTCATACTGCCTTCTTGCCGGGCCGCGCGGCGTATTCCCTGCTGAGCTGGTCGGAGCGGTGAAGTCCGTCCACGGAAGCGCCACCCACCTCACCGACGTGCTCAGCATTACGGGTGCGCTGCCGAGCATCTTGCTGATCAAAGGTGTGCAGGATAGCACACAGTGTGCTGCTCGTCAGTCCGGGGTTCCGCCGACGCTGGTGTCAATCTGGCTCAAGGCATAGCTCAGGTCGTCAATCCCGTCCCCGTCGGTGTCCCGCAAGAATGGGTCAGACCCCCATAGGAACTCGCACACGTTGTTGAGCCCATCCCCGTCGTAGTCCTCCTCGGTGTCGATGCTACCGATCTCGAGTCCAACCTGGACTTCCCACTCGTCCGGCAGAAGGTCGCCGTCCTCGTCAGCGAATGGTGGGTCGAGCGCCTCTTCCTCGGTCTGACTCCCTTCGGGCGCCATGCTATCCTCGCAGGCCCCCGTGTCCGCCATGCTCCGTCTCTCGCACTTGTTGCATCGCTGCGCACTTGACCAAGCCTTCTTGCCTAGTCTCTTCACGCCCTGGTAGTAGACCCAGGCCTGCGCAAGACACGACGCTTGAGCGTTGGGCACGCTGCATGATCGTGAGCACACCTGCTCCAAACTCCTGCGGAACTCGTTATCACACTTTTCCTTCGTCTGCGCGCAGTTGGTATTCATATAACAGTTGTCGTGGGCGTTGCAGGCCGCGTTGAACGTAAACACACACACTGGAGTCCAAGATCCTGGTGACCGGACGACGAGCGTGTCCGGGATCACCCAGCCCCCAAGTCCCCACCAGCTATTTGGGCCGCACCCATTCGCCACGCACTTTGTGGCTTCCGCCACCGAGAGATCCTTCGACAATGCTGAGTCAGCCACTTGCGCGGACCCACAGCCCGCCGGAAGCCAAGAGCATGACACTGCTACTCCCACGAGGAGAAGGCATGAGGGCAGGACATAACGAGACATACGTCACCTCCAATGCTGCAATTGGTTCTTGCGCGCCCAAACAGGCTAGCTTCCTCTCGGGCGCGACTGCCAGAATCACCTGCGATGCTCGCGCGTACGCACTCGCGAGTCTCGAGTCGTCTTTGCTCGACGCGTCTCACACGGGCATGCCGGAACACACACTTCGTACCTTTGGAAGAGAATGCGTGCCGACCAGGGTTGCCCATGCCCATGGGGATGGACGGTGCAGAACCACCCGCCAACAGCAGTCCTCCCTCCTTCCCCATGGAACCCTGCCCGAGTACGGCATTGGCGCGTCTCCAGCGAGTTCGTCGGCGTTGATCCCTCGGCTTGGCTGCGCGATGGGCTGACGCGCCTTCTCACGCATCCGGCCGGTCGTCTGGAGGAACCCATCCCCCGGCAGTGGAAGAGGCGATTCGGCGCGCTACCACTCCCGGCCATCTCCGTTGGCTGATCCTCACATCCCACGCACGAAGACCGGCCCACCCGGGCTGCCTGTCAGCTCCGCCCGCATCCCCATAGGGTGGGGCCTGCGCTTGTTCTTCACGCATCACACCGTGCCCTGAGGGGCACCACAGCCCTCCCGACGGTCCCTGAAGCACCAGCAAGCGGTTGCTCAGTTACCCTCCTTGCCCTGCGAGCAGGCTCCCTGCACAGTTGTCGGTCCGCATGACCGGTAAGTCGTACTCGCTGCCGCTCTGTGTGTGACAGCAGGAACCGGCTGTAAAACCCGCAAGAAAAAAGCGCCGATCGCCCATCCCGAGCGTACTACGTTGACCATGCGAACCGTGCGCGAGCATGCTGCACCCGCACCATCGGCGCGGGACGCTCGACGCGCGGCTGAACCTACAATAGGGGGGCATGCCCACGCAACCGACCCTTCTTGACTGCGTACCCACGCATCATTCACAGTCGGACGCGATCCTGCTCCACAGCACGAGTTCGCAGGTCGTGCAGAATGGCGTGAGAATCGCCCGAAGACCCCACGCGCCGCAAACATTGCATTCCCCGGTGGCTGCTGCTCTCCCCGTCCTATAACTCCTGCCTGAATATGCAATACGTTTCTGGGCGCTTCGGAGATGGAACCGCAGTTGTCCGTGATCGTAAACATCACGGTCTGGTCGGGCTCCGCGGAAGCGTGCCTCAACCGCGTCCCACTGCCCGTCTGCCCGTGACCGAAGCTCCACGCGTGCGACACGATGCCGCCGTCCGCGTCAAACGAGGCGCTGCCGTCGAAGGTGAGCTCCTCGTCGACCTCCCCTTCCTGGTCGTCACCGGCCACCGCCACCGGCGGCAGGTCATTCAGGCAGGGGCCCGTCCCGATGATGATGGCGCTGATTAGGTCCGCCTCGGACATGGCGCCGCAGTTGTCGAGCACCCACAACCTGACGCTGTAGGTTCCCGCCGCGGTTAACACGTGCCGTGCGGTCGGCGTCGACTGCCACTGAACGCAACGGTCGTCGTCGAAACACCAGTGGTAGCCATTGATCCGCCCGCCCGGGTCACTCGAGCCCGAGCCGTCAAACGTCACCGCATTGTCCGCCAGCCCGGTCACCTCCGGCCCGGCATTCGCGGTCGGCAGCTCGTTGTCCCTAGAGCCCCCGCCGCTCGGACCGCCGCCCTCAGGGTCGGCCCCGGTCGGCTCTTGCGTGGCAACCCCAACGAGACCCGCACCACGATCGCCCTCGAGCAACCGCTGGCTCCCCACCCCGCCCGAAGACGCTGGTGCTGGCAAGGCAAGCACAAGAGACTGCGTCAGGACGGACGCCAGCGCCCCCGTGGCTGCCCACCCGCCTCCTAGGTGAGTCGATCCCCTGACCTCTCCGGCTTCCCCGTGCCGCACCAACACTACCCCACGCGTACCGGAAACACACGATGACCGTGACATTGGGCTGTTCCCGAGCCGAGGAACCGACCCCTGCAAACCCGAACCGACTATCCGGGCCCAGGCCCAGTGCGCCTGGGATACCGCCACTGGACTCCGTGCCTTCCGGGGCGTTGATGCGAGGCAGACCTCGGCTTCCTTAGAAGTGCGCGTTACCCCTGGGTTGCCTGAACTCCAGCGGGATCTTCTCGGGAGTGGTAGGACGCCCCGGCGACCGCAGATACGACCGCCGGCGGCGGGTTCCGACATCTCGCCCTGAGTTCGTAAGGCTATGCCAATTTGGCACTTACGGTAATGCACTGCGGCCAGCGCGGGCTGTCCCGTCGGTCGCCAACTTCGTAGTATGATGAGTTGGTTCCACTCGGTGGCTGAAGCGACCTTCTGGTTATTCGGCGCGCGGTGATGGAGCAAACTCGAATGACTCCCGAACGGTGGCAGCAGGTCAAGCGCGTCTACACGCTGGTCCGGGGTGAGGCTCCGGAGCGGCGCGGGGCTGCCTTGCAGGCGCTGTGCGGCGACGATGCAGAGCTCTACGCGGAGGTCGAGTCGCTGCTTCGCCACGGCGACCAGGCGGAGAGCTTCCTCGAGGAGGCGGCGCTGCGCGTCGTGACGGACGGCGGGGGCGACGGTGACACGCCCGCGGTGATCGGCCGGCGGATCGGGGCGTACACGGTCATCCGCGAGATCGCCGCTGGCGGGATGGGGGTGGTGTACGAGGCCCGGCAGGAGCATCCCAGCCGCGTTGTTGCCCTGAAGGTCATGAAGGCGGGTCTGTCATCGCCGTCGGCGCGCCGCCGGTTCGAAGATGAATCGCAGACCCTCGCCCGCTTGCAGCATCCCGGCATCGCACAAGTCTACGAGGCCGGTACACACGCCGAGGGCGGATCGGACCTGCCGTACTTCGCCATGGAGCTGGTACCGGACGCGACGACCATCACGGAGTTCGCGACGGCCCAACGGCTGGACCTGCGCCGGCGGCTCGAGCTCTTCATTGACGTGTGCGAGGCGGTCCACTACGGGCATCAGAAGGGGATCATCCACCGCGATCTGAAGCCTGCGAATATCCTGGTTTCCGCGACCGGACAGCCGAAGATCATCGACTTCGGCATCGCGCGCATGCTGGACCCTGCCGCGGCCGTGGCCACGCAGACCGCGACCGGGCAGCTTGTCGGCACGCTCCAGTACATGAGCCCGGAGCAGATTGACGGCGACCCCCATGCGGTGGACGTGCGCTGCGACGTGTACGCGCTGGGGGTGGTTCTGTTCGAGTTGCTCTGCGAGCAGCTCCCTTATGACGTGACGAAATCAGGCATCTACGAGGCCGCCCGGACCATCAAGGAGCGGCCTCCCCTCAGGCCCTCCACGTTGAGCCGTGCCTTGCGCGGCGACCTGGACACGATCGTCCTGCGCTGCCTGGAGAAGAAGCCGAGCCGGCGGTACCAGTCGGTGGCCGACTTGGCCGGCGACCTGCGGCGGCACTTGCGACACGAGCCGATCGAGGCCCGGCGGGATAGCACGTTTTACGTGCTGCGGCGGCACTTGTATCGACACCGGTGGGCGGCCGCGGTGTTCTTCATCGCCCTTGGCGCGATTGTGACCAGTGCTTGGGCGATCTCGTCGCGCGCGCAGCGTGAGGAAGCCCGCATGCGGGCCGTGTTGAGTCTGGCCCGCACCTGGACGCGTGACAACGCACCGGTCGCGGCGGCTCCAGCTTTGTGGAAGGAGTTCTTGACGCGAGATTGCGACCGCACACGCTTCGCTCTGTGGGAGTTCTACCTGAAGTATCCGCGCGTGTATGCCAATGCCGACCTCGGTCCGCTGGTCGACGTCGAGTACTCGCCATCGGGGCGCTGGCTGGCTGTGGTCACAAATGACGGGCATGTACATGTGCTCGCTGTCGAGCCCGACACGGGGAAGGTGCTGTACGAAGGGGAACTCGAGGGCGTAGAGCAGGCCACCTGTCTCAAGTTCTCGACGGCCGAGGCAACTCGACTGTGCGCTGGAGACACCACAGGCTTCGTGCACGAGGTCGCGTTCGACGACGGCAAGGGTTGCGCAAGCGGTGGGTTGCGCACGGTGGATCTGTGGGACGAGCAGGTGGCGAATCGAAGCGCAGTCGGCGCGCTTGCGCTATCACCTTGCGGGCGCTGGCTGGCTGCCGGCGGCGATGCGTCGAAGACCGACACAGGTGCACCAGCGCCGGCCGATGCGCGGATTCGCCTTTGGCGGCTCGACGAGATCAAACTAACACATGAGTGGAATGAGCCGGGCTGGGCACTCACCGGCCTCGGGTTCTCCGGCGATGGACTGATGCTCGCGGCCACCTTCGCACGTCACGAAGAAGGGTATGCGCAGGGCGGCCGCTCGCTTGTCTGGAGCACTGCGACCGGCGAGGTGACAGGCACCCCGAAGTTGTCCACGACAACGCAACGCGGCGTCTTGTTCTCCGAGGACGCGAGCAGGCTCTTCACCGGAGAGGGTGGCCTCCTCGAGTGGGACATTCAGGGCGACGCGGAATATAGGCATCCGATGGGGAGGACCTGGGGAATTCGATCTCTGGCCGCGGGTGTGGGCCCGGTCGCGTGGTGCGTGGCCATCGGTTGTGGTGACGGCTCGCTACGATTCTACGACGCGTCCGCCGGGCAGTTTCTCGCGCGGCGAGGATACCACGATATCGACGTCGCTGATGACGTCGACGTGGCCGTCTCGCCGGACGGCCACTTTGTGGCGTCGGTGGCTCTCGACGGCTTAAGCGTCTGGCAATTAAGGGCGGAGGATGACATACGCCTTGCTTGGCCGCTGGGGACGGGCGACGACGTCGCGCTCGCCGTCGACGGGCTGGTGGCGACACACACGGTCGAGCCGTCGGACGCCTTGCCGCCTGACCAGCGTTCCTCGGTGATTGAGCTGTGGTCCAGCGGGTCCCCGATCAGGCGCACCCCCTGGGATGCAGACTGCGCGATGGCGCTATGCGCGGATGGAAGCCGCCTGGCCCTATCGAAGAGAGGCGCGCAAGAACTGCTCGCCGGGGAGCCCGGTTTCGGCATCTGGATCCTCAGCTCTCCGGATTGGACGGATAGGCGTTTGGCCGCGAAGACCACCCAGGCAGTGACGGCAATGGAGTGGCTCGGCCCAGAAGGTCGACACCTGCTGGTGGCGCTCGGCGATGGCCGCGCCGCGATCTGTTCCGTTGATCGCACTCTCGCTGACGCCGCTGCGTCGCTTACCAGGATTCACCAGTTCAACACGGCCTGCACGCGCTTTGCGGTCGATAGCCGTGGCGAATGGCTGGCTGCCTGTAGTGAGGGCGGAAAGGAGGCTGAGCCGAACGGTCATGTCTGCCTTTGGCGCGTCGCCGACATCGTTCGGCTTGCAGAGGGTGCTGGCGCAACAGGGGACGCGGGCATCCAACCGGTCAGCGAGTTCGCCGTCCACCGGCATGTTTGGAGTCTGACGTTCGTTTGCGGCAGCTCGGGCCGTCTGTTGATTGCGACATCGGGTCGGCCCCGCGAAGTGCATCTCTGGGATCCCCGCTCCGGCAATCGCTGCGCCACTCTGGTCGGGCACGGTGACGCGGTGCGACGCTGCATTGCGCTCGGACCGCGCCAGCTTGTCACTGCATCCGACGACCTGACTGCGCGGCTTTGGGACGTGCCCACCGGGGAGGAGCTGTGCGTCCTGGGCCGCTCCGAAGAAACCATACCGCGAATCGCGGTGGCCGGCGGCAAGATCGCCATCGCGTGCGACCGGGCCGTGCGCGTCCTCGACCCGGACGACGTCGATCGCTTCATCACCTATAATCGTGCGTACGAGGAGGTTCGACTGTCTCGGGTGGACCAAGCCGTGGTGAGTGGACCACCGCCATAGCCCGTCGGACCCAAGGGCATCGGACGCGTCCGCCGCGCTCTCACTTGCGCGGCGCGGTCGGCGTCCGCGGAGTCACCGATGACGCTACGTATCAAGGGAGTCGTTCGCCTCGCCCAGCACGTACGGCGCGAGCTGGCCCAGCCCATCACGGCTGCCCGCCGTGAGCACCTTCGCCATACGGTTGCCAAGGCCTTGGCCCAGGTTCATGGCATCCTGGCCGCACACAACACGACCCTGCAGGCCATGCCCGCGCCCACGCGGCGGGCGTATCAGTTCCTGGCCGGCCTGAAACTGGACGAAGTCGTATCATCCCCGGCACCGGCAACACCCCAGCCACGAGGCGATATCAAGCTGATCGGACTCAAGGCGTTCTGGGACCGTCTGCTTGATCATCTCGCGCACGCGCGCACGCCGGACGAGGAAGACGCCCTCTATCGCTCGATTGTCGCAACCAGCCAGAGCGTCGAGCGCCACTTGCATGTCAACGGCCTCGATGACGCTGCCCTGACCGCAAGCTCCCATATGGTCCTGGGGTGGCTGGCTTACTTCCGGCCGCGCGAGAACTTCAACGCCTACGTGGCGGCCGTAGCTCGTGCCCGACCGATCCTGGACGCGGCGCTCCAGCGACACCCCGGTTACCGGCCGCCTGCCGTCGTGCATTTTCGTCCCCTTCCCTCTCTCTACCGCCTCCGCGCCTACCGCAACGCGACCCGTTTCGTTCTTCCGACACCGATGATCGCACTGCCTGCAGAGTTCTTCGCTGCCCTCGCCGACGCCATCCTCAACGGGGGCTCGCGGCAACCGGTTGTGGAAGCCCTCGGGAGCGACGAATGCCAGGTGATCCAGGCGGAACTGGACGTGCTCGGCGGGCAGCCGGAACAGGCAAGGGGCCTGCACCACGACCTCGTTGCCGCGTTCGAGCGTGTGAACGCCCGCTACTTCGCCGGTGCGCTTGCCCGCCCGCGACTGACGTGGAGCCGCACGTTCTCCGGGCGCAAGTTCGGCCACTACGACACCGTGCGCGACAGCGTGATGATCAGTTGCACCCTCGACCGCCCCGACGTGCCCCCGGGGGTGCTCGACTTCGTCGTCTACCACGAGCTGCTCCATAAGCAACTCGGGGTGAACTGGTCAGCCACCGGTCGGGCGGCCGCACACACTCCCGAATTCTGCGCGGCCGAGCGACGCTTCGACCGCGGCGCGGAAGCCCACGCCATGCTTCAGCGCCTCGCAAGAGAGCGCTGACGTGACCTCGCGAGCGATGCCGTCTCTCTGGCGATGCGCCTAGGTTTCCGCCTGCGCACAACGAGAGAGCGACCTGCGGGGATGCGTGTGCACTAATGGGGTGGTGGAACGAGATTAGAGGCTAAAATCCTTTATGGAAGTTTAACTTTTTTCTCCTGTTTCGCGCCGAGTCGTTGGCGGTGCGACTAACTTAGTAGATTAGGGGGCTCTGGTGACGTGGCGGACGCACCCAACGTGCGCCCGCCGTGGCCAGGGTGGGGTGTGAGGGATCAACGCAGAGGGACGAGGTTCCCCCACCGGATATTGACAGCAGTCCCAGGACTTTTTTGAGGAGAAACGTATGAGGAACTTGGCGCTTGTGTGTGCGTTGTTGTGCGGCGCTACGGCCGCCTTCGGCGCGGACCTGAACATCCAGGTGCAGAGTGGTGGCCAGAGCGAGGTCAACGTGGCACCGGGTGCGACGGTCAACTACGCAATTGTGGGAACGTTGAGCGACGCGAATAACGAAGGCTTGGCCCTTTTTGGTCTGGATCTGTCGTTCACGGGCGGCGCGCTGACCCCGGCCGACATTCCGACCACTGCCCCGATGGATGCCTTCGCCAGCGGTGCAGGCACCAACAACAAGGGTATCAACAACCCGCAGGGCTTCGGCGGCACGGTGATCGGCGGCAACCTCATTCAGGTTGGTGGTGGGCAGAACACCATCATGAACCCGGGTCCGCCCAGCTACCCGCCTTACCCGCTGGGTCCGGTCGTCACCGGTGTGGCGTGGACCTCGGAGGTGCTGGTCACCGGCTCGTTGACGGCTCCCATGACTCTGGCTACCTACACCCTGTCGGTCAACCCGGCCACGTTGTTCGCCAACGTGATCAAGGACGGCGAGGACGGCAACCCGTTCTGGGCCACCGAGGCCGCCGGCGTGGGCACGATCACCAACTTGACCATCGTCGTGAGCGTCGAGGACTGCCACGTCGCCGGCAGCAACCCGGTGGATGGCTGGATTGACGCACGCACCCCGGTGAGCAGTACGGCCCCCTATGACCCGGTGGGTTGGACCTCCGTCGAGATCACGTTCAACGACGAGTGCGATGCGTCCGGTCTGGTAGCGGCGGACTTCGCGCTGACCGAAATCTGCCAGGTCGGCCGTTGCGACGGCGTTGCCCCGAGCGTTGCCAACGTGAGCGGTGCCGGCAACGTAGCTACGGTAACCTTCGACCGTCCGATCGATCCCGAGACCTGGACGACCATCAGCCTCGTTGGTGGTTCGGGCACCGATAGGGTCCGGCTGGGCTTCCTGCCGGCCGACTGCGACGGCAGCCGTACCGCCAACGCCCAGGACATTAACCAGGTGATTAACCGGATCAACCTGGCATTCGGCGGCGGATCGCCGTTGATGCACGAGACCGACATCAACCGGTCCGGGAGCATTACCGTTGCCGACATGCTGAGTCTGATCAACCTGCTGAACGGCGTAAGCCCGTCGCCGACGGCCTACTTCGGCAAGACGCTGCCCGCTATGCCGTAAGGCAACGAGAACAGGTGCCGTGGCTGGTCGACGACCAGCGCGAGCCCGATGAAACCAGCGTGTGCCACCGCTCCGCACCAGCGGGCAGTGGCACACGCTCTTTTGGGCGCTGCGGTCCGGATGGGTGGTGCGCCGGAGCCGGGAGCACGGGGCGGGCTGCCACGCCCGCAACGCGGCCCCCAGGGATTCGGTGTCCTCGCACGCCGTCAGCTCTTCCCGCAGCAGTGCTTGTACTTCTTACCGCTGCCACAGGGGCAGGGATCGTTTCGTTTGGTCTTCCCCTCCGCCTGGATCGGCTCCACCGGCGGCGGAAGCGGGGGTTCATCCTCCGTAGGCAGTTGCTTGCGGTGTTCCTCGTCCCGCTCCCGTTTCTTGCGGAACTTCTCGATGCCTGGGTCTTCGCGTTTTGCCATGAGTACGCCTCCGCAACCTCGTCGCCCCTGTTCCCTGAGCCCCGCGGTAAGCCACTGCCACCTTCTATCGGCACGGCCCGGCGTCCCGTGATACCCTTCCCCTGACGACCGCGCGGCCCGGCCGAGCTGGTGCGTCCGCGCCGGGATGCGTCCGGACGCACGACGGCGGCCGTACCCCACGCCGCCGCAACCCCCCGGGGGCGACAACCCCGCTACCTCAGGAGGCCCCCCCGGACTCACGCGGTCGCTCCTGACTGTCGCCCCCTTGTCGTATGCGGTCAAAGACAGCTACATTCTCCCCGGTTGCGTCCACTTTGCCAGGAGCGAATCGTACCCGATGCCGTTCGGAGCCGTAATCAAGTTGGCAAGCTGGGGCCACCGGCGACCTCTCGTCGCGGCGACGACCTGCGCCGTGGGCGTTGAACTGGCCGCACCCCTGAGCACCGTGCTCCTGCACTACGCCGCGTGCGGGTTCCTTGTGCTCACGACCGGGAGGCCGCGCCCCGAGGGTACGAGCATCCCTGCTGCGAGTCCCTACTCGCTCTGTCCCCGTGGGCAGCGGGCAGGCACATGCGGGCAGTGGGGGCATCCCCGGCGTTCGCGGGCGCCGCAGCCGGAAGCCTGCTCGGCGTGCCCGATGCGAAGGTCAATGCGGCGCGCGGGGTCGGAGTCGCTCCAGGATGCAGGTGGCCGACCTTCTCCGGCTCGGGCAAACATCGGTACAGGCCCGATAGTACGGGTGGCCCTGTAGCGGGCCGTAGCGGAGAGCGGGTGTCGTGCAGGACGTTGAACTTCCCGGTTTCAAGATCGAACGGGTGATCGGCATCGGTGCCCGCTCGCGCATCTACGAGGCTCTGGAGGAAGCCACCGGGAACAAGTTCGCCGTCAAGCGGGTCGTCCGCAACACCCCGGACGATGATCGCTTCATCGACCAGGTGGAGAAGGAGTTCGAGGTCAGCAGTCGGCTGGAGCATCCCTTCCTGCGCAAGAGCTTCCACCTGCACCGGCTGCGCAAGCGGTTGCAGACGAAGGAAGTGCTGCTGGTCATGGAGTACGTGTTTGGCGTCGGGCTGGACCGACAGGTCCCCAACCGCCTCCACCAGTTCCTGGTGCTCTTCCGCAAGGTGGCGACGGCCCTGAATGCCCTGCACGAGATGGGCTACCTCCACGCCGACATGAAGCCCAACAACATCCTCCGCGGGCCGCAGGGACTGGTGAAGATCATCGACTTCGGGCACGCCTGTCCGATCGGGCAGCGCAAGGACCGCATCCAGGGTACCCCTGACTACATTGCCCCTGAGCAGGTCCGTCGGTTACCTCTGGACCAGCGCACCGACGTTTTCAACCTGGGGGCCACGATGTATTGGACCTTGACGCTGGAGAACTTCCCGACGGAGCTGCGCGTGCCCGACTCGATGGGGGGTACCTACCTCATCACGGCCGACCGCCCCCTGGCACCCATCGAAATCAACGAGAAGATCCCCGTGGCCCTGTCCAAGCTGATCATGGACTGTTGCAGTGAGAATCCGCTCGACCGACCCGCGGACATGCGTCAACTGGACGCGCGTCTGGCAACCGTGCAGAAACTGTGGCTGAAGCAGCGCGACAAGCTGATGAGCGAGTATCGTCGCTCCCTGGGCTTGCCGCCCCTCACCCGGCCGGCTCCCACTGGTACGCAGGGTCCCAGCCTCGCGCCGCCCGACGAGCCGATCTTCGGTCCCGATTCGCCGGAGGAGGAGGAACCATGAACGACGCCGCCCAAGCCGCCGACACCTTCGCCCAGGCCGCCCAACTCAATCGGGAAGATCCCCTGCTGCGTGGGTGCCTGCTGCGGTTTCCCGACTTCGGGCAGCTCGTGGTCACTGGCGACCTGCACGGACACGGCCGGAACTTCGAACGGCTGGAGCGCTACTGCGACCTGGAGCATGCCGGGGCCCGCCACGTCGTGCTGCACGAGATCATCCACGAGGACCCGAACGTCACCGGCCACGACCGATCCTGCGAGGTGCTGCTGGCGGCGGCCGCCTGGAAGTGCGCGTTTCCCGACCAAGTCCACTTTCTCCAGAGCAATCATGAGCTTGCGCAACTGACCGGGCACGAGATCAGCAAGAACGGGCGTGTGGTAACCGCCGACTTCGAGGCGGGGCTGGCCGCCGTCTTCGGGGCGGCACATGCCCCGCGCGTCCTGGAGGCGATTCGGAGTTTCATCCGCTCGCTGCCCCTGGCCGGGCGCACCGCCCATCGCGTCTTTGTGGCCCATTCGGTCCCCGGCCCCCGCGATCTGCCGGCGTTCGACCCTGCGATTCTCCAGCGCTCGCTGACGGACGCGGATCTGTTCGAGCGGGGCCCGGTGCACGCCCTGGTTTGGGGACGCTACCAGACGGAAGCGTCCCTCGAGGCCCTCCGCGCCTCCCTGGATGCCGACTTCTTCATCTGCGGGCACCAGCCGCAGGAGGCAGGCTACGAAGTGCTCTATGACCGCCTGGTGATCCTGGCCAGCGACCACAACCACGGCGTCTTCCTGCCGCTCGATCTGCGCAAGCCCGCGACCCTCGACTCCCTCACGGCAGCCATCCGTCCGCTGGCAAGTCTGCCGTGAAGTGCGTATGATACCCGTAGTCGCCGGTGGGGGCCGGCGAGGGGTCGCCTGCATGTCCGGCCGGTGGATGGAGCCCGTAAGATGCGTCACGGTCACTGCCATGTCGCATGCTGCTTGACCGGCCGCGTTCGGCAACGACACCGGCGGGGCTTCACCCTGATCGAACTGCTCGTGGTGATTTCCATCATCGCCCTGCTGATTTCCATAGCGATGCCTTCGCTGCGGGGCGCCCGTGATCAGGCCAAGCAGACCGTTTGCCGGGCCAATCTGCGCTCCATCAACACCGCCCTGCTGGCTTACGTCAGTGAGTATGACTGCTACCCGGTGCTCTTCCGCGTCAACGTCAACAACTGCAACCGGGTGAGCTGGGCCACCTGGAGCTTCGGCGGTTGGACGGGACGGGACTACTTCACCTACTGCGACGCGGAGGGCAGCGGCACCCACTGCTACCAGACGTACCAGCGTCCGCTCAGCGTCTACATGCTGGAGCCGTACGCCGTGGCGCCCGATCGCAAAGGGCCGGACAACGTGTTCGGCACGCCCGATGACCAGGTGACGGAGATGCCGGTGTATCGTTGCCCGGCCGACACCGTCTCCACCCAGTGGCGCTGGAACTACGGCAGCAACTGGGACACCGCTGACGTGCCCCCGGCAGTGCGCGAGATGTCGGCGTATGAGCAGTGCGGATCGAGCTACCAGATGAATTACTACTGGTTCTACCAGGCCCGCGCACGGGCGGTGGTGAGCGCCGGTCCGTGTGCGGTCAAGCGGCGTTGGGAGGCGGCCTTCGACATCGGCAGGAACATCTGGCGACGGGCGGACGAGTTTGCCGGGGCCTCACGGTTCGTGACCTTAGCCGAGGACCCGTTCGATTGGGGCATTGCCCAGAGCTTGTCCAGTTCGGCCGACGGCGAGGCGGGCCCAGACTTTCAGCACGCCTATACCGGGCTCCAGACGCTCGGGCTCCACGGCAAGTGGTCACGCCACATGGTGTCGTTCTTGGACGGGCACGTGGATTACCTGCTGGCCGACACCCGCTACCAACGCGAAGCCGTCTGGACCGTCACCAACGAACGCTGGTATGACACCCGCCGCCGTGAGAACTGCCCGTAGTCTCTGCCGCACGCGTTCTGCCTCATCCTCAAGTACGCTGTTGACGGCTGCACTCGTACCTGCTGCTGTGGCGGAGGGGCGCGGGGGAGGTCCACCCCGGTCGATGGGGGGGGCACGCGGTGGGCAGACGAGATCACACGCCCCCGCGCGGAGCCCCCCGTTCGAGGTGCCCCCGGTGGCGTGCGGGCCGCCGGCGGGGCCGGTCGGCGCAGGCCGGAGCCTACTCGAACCGGTCCGCCGGCAGGCACCTTGGGGTGTTGGGATTCTGGCGACGCAGGCGCAGATTCCTTTCATTGACTTCAAGCGCAACGTCCACAAACGGCGCGAACTGTGGGTTAAGGAACGTCAGTTGCGCAACCTTCGGCAGGGGACGAAGTTAGCGGACGAACGGTCGTTTTGGGCTGGGAGCGCTGGGGTTGTGGGCAGTTTTGGGCAATGCGTTGCCGCAGAAATTTCACAGGCTCTTTGATTCCATAACTACGTGTCATACATAAGCTTGTGTTCACGTAAGAACGACACCCAATATCTAGTGTTTATCCTTGACGATTACCGAATCGTGGGGTAGTATCAACCTGTCGGAGCGACGCTGAGCGAGCGTCAAGCTGCGGTCGACACGTCCCGTTCTGGGACGGTGGGAGAGTGGTTTCAGCCTCAGGTGCGGCAACCGGTTTCGGTGCGGCGGCCGTAGGGATACGGCCGCTGGCGGTGTGATTTGGTCGTGCCTGTTCGGCGTAAGGATGGGCCTTGAGGGCCGGCTGCTATCGTCGGTGGGAGCGTGGTGGCGGTATGTCGGAAGCCGGGATGGCAACGTGCGGTCTGGGTGGCACGGATGCGGTGCGGAAGTCGGACCTTGGCCTGTCGGCCAATGCTCTGCGGGTATTGAAGGCGCGGTACCTGCGGAAGGACGAGGCCGGCCGGTGCGTCGAGTCCCCGCGTGACCTGTTTCGACGGGTTGCCGGGGCGGTGGCCGAGGCCGAGCTCCGCTACAACCCCGACCCGGACAGCCGTAGCGAGTGGGAAGAGCGCTTCTATCATCTCATGGTGGAACGGCGTTTCCTGCCCAACAGCCCGACGCTCATGAACGCGGGTCGCGAGATGGGCATGCTCAGCGCATGCTTTGTGCTCCCCGTGGGAGACAGCGTCAACGAGATTTTCGACGCCATCAAGAACACCGCGTTGATCCAGAAGGCCGGGGGCGGGACCGGCTTCGCGTTCGACCGCCTGCGCCCCACCGGCGATTACATCAGCAGTTCGGGGGGAACGACGAGCGGACCGATCTCGTTCTGGCGGGCGTTCAGTGAGGCGACGAACGCCATTCAGCAGGGCGCGTTCCGGCGCGGGGCCAACATGGGCATGCTGAGCCTGGAACACCCCGACGTCCTCAAGTTCCTGCACGCCAAGGAAGACCTGACCCAGTTCACCAACTACAACATTTCGGTCAAGGTGAGCGATGCGTGGATGCAGGTATTGGCAGCCACTCCGGACGCGCCGCACGTGGTACGCAACCCGCGCACGGGGCGGCGTTACCTGCTGCCGCGCGACCTGGACATCCGCGGCTATGATCTGCGTACGCTGGTGGAGTGGGAGGAGGACAGTCCGCAACCGACCGGGCGTTTCTATACCTACCGCGAAATCTGGAACATCATTGTCACCAACGCCCACCGGACCGGCGAACCGGGCGTGGTGTTCATCGACCGCGTCAATGAGCACAACCCGACGCCGCAACTGGGTTCCATCGAGGCGACGAACCCGTGCGGCGAGCAGCCGCTGCTGCCCTACGAGGCGTGCAATCTGGGGAGCGTGAACCTGGCGGCGTTCGTGCGCGGCGCGGATCACGGCCCGGGCAGCGTGGACTGGGACGCCCTGCGGCAGGCGGTGCACGAGTCGGTGCGTTACCTGGACGACGTGATCGACGTGAACAACTACCCGATCCCCGAAATCGCCCAGGTGTGCCGGGGCAACCGCAAGATCGGCCTGGGAATCATGGGGTTTGCGGATGCCCTGTACCTGCTGCGCGTGCCGTACGACAGCGAGGAGGGCGTGGCCTGGGGCGAGCGCTTCATGAAGTTCGTGAACGACGAAGCGCACAACTACAGCGAGCTGCTCGCCCACGAACGGGGCTGCTTCCCCCATTGGGAAGGCAGCATCTACGAGACCAAGCATCATCGTCCCCAGCGGAATGCCACTTGCACGACGGTGGCGCCTACGGGTACGATCAGCATCATCGCCGGTTGTTCCGGGGGGATCGAGCCGCTCTTCAGCTTGGCGTTCTACCGCAACGTGCTGCGGGGTCAGGACGAAGGTGAAGGGCCCATGATTGAGATCAACCCCGTCTTCGAGGCCGTGGCGCGGGAACGGGGCATTTTGAGCGAGGGTTTGATGGAGCGTCTTGCCACGGACGGCACCCTCGCCCACCTTCCCGACATTCCCGAGGACATCCGGCGCGTATTCACGTGTGCCCACGACGTTTTCCCCGAGTGGCACGTTCGCATGCAGGCCGCTTTCCAGCGGCATTGCGACTCGTCGATTTCCAAGACGATCAACTTCGCGCACGAGGCGACCGCAGAGGACGTCGCCCTGATCTACAAGTTGGCGTTCCAACTCCAGTGCAAGGGTGTGACCGTGTATCGGGACCGCTGCCGTGAGGAGCAACCCATGGCGCTCAAGGCTGGCGCCAAGCCCGGAGCCAAGCGCAGCGAGCGTGGAGTGATCCCGGCGGACGCGGACCTCGAGCCGGCCACCCTGCCGGAGATCACCAGCGGCGTGCGGGTGCGGCAACTGACGCCGTTCGGCAACATGCACATCAACATCACGGTTGATCCGCGCACGGAACGCGAGTTGGAGGTCTTTGCGCAACTCGGCAAGGGCGGGGATCTGGCCAACAGCGATCTGGAGGCCATCTGCCGAATGGTCAGTCTCTGGCTGCGTTCCGGCGGTCGGCTGGACACCGTGATCCGGCAGCTCCACGGCATCGGATCGAGCTTGCAGGTGTCCACGAAGGAGGGGCGGATCATGAGCCTGGGCGACGGCCTTGCACGCGCACTGCAAAAATACAAGCAGGTGAAGGCGCAGTTTGGGCTCAAGGCGCTGTTGATGGGGGAGTGCAGCCTGGACGCGGCCGGCGCGCCGGGCGCGTCGCCGAAGGGGAACGGGAGCGGTTCATTGGCGGACGGGAATGGCGATTCCAGTCTCGGCGGGAACGGCAAGGGCAATGGGAGTGGGCACGGGCACGCGAAGCACCGGCTGCCGGCGGATCGGAACATTCTGGGATGCGGATGCGGAAACGTCGGCGGGATACACTGGCAGCAGGCCCAGTACAAGGTTATTTGCCCAGACTGCCATTCGAGCCTAAGATTTAGCGAGGGTTGCATCCGCTGTGACTCGTGCGGGTACGCGGAATGCTAGGAGAAATCGCCCGCGAGGGCGTTTGTTCTCGGACGCTGGCGTGCTTGACGTGTATAATGGGATGCCGGATCAAAGATTCGGCGGTGCTTCGGACGATATAGAGCAGCAGGCCGGTAGAGACAGCCGGCGGCGGGAGAGCTGAAAGCGATCATTCATCTGGTTCATTGAGGGGCTGGCCAACGGGCCAGACGTTCGGTTCGATCGACAAACTGGCTTCTTTCCCCTCCGGAAAGCACCGTTTCGCCTTCGGGTGAGCGGTGCTTTCTTATTGGCGGATGCCCGGCGGTTGGCGGGGCCGCGCGGCGCACTGCCTCGCCGCGCTGGCGGCGCGTGGCGGTGTTGATGGCAGAGCTCGGGGACGTGCCGGTTCTTCGGGGGTGGGTTCGCCTTGGCGGGCGGAGCCCGCCCGCGGAAAGGGGGTGTGCTGGTTGTTCGGGGGTAGGTTCGCCTCCGCGGCCCTCACCCCTGCCCCTCTCCCGCGGGGGGAGGGGTCCAGGCGCCGTGGGCGCCGGGGCGCGAGGCGCCCGGGGGGCCGGGCGCCGAGCGCGGCCGCCGGCCAGCTTGCGAGCGGGCCGGGGTTGGGTATACTAACTGGACTCGGGTGCCGGCGGGCTTTCTGCCGGTGCGTAACGGTGACCACCGGCGTGTTGAGGAGACAGGCGTGGCGGTTCGCATTCGATTGAAGATGGCGGGTCGGCGACATCAGCCCTGCTACCGCTTGGCGGCCATGGACCGCAGCCGGCCGCGGGACAGCGACGTGATCGAGGAATTGGGTCAGTACCAGCCGGCGCATCCCAAAGCGGAGAAGCAGGTCGTGCTGAACCGGGAGCGCATCGAGTACTGGCTGAGCGTGGGCGCCCAGCCGAGTGACACGGTGCGGCGGTTACTCGAAAAGGCGGGCATCATGCCGAGCCGCGCGTCCGATCGAGCCGGCGCGCGCGCCGCTTCGGGGCCGGCCCCGGTGTAACGTTCATCCAGGGGTGGCGTCGGGCGAGGAGCGCGGGTGGAGACGCATGCGGATCGACGTGCTGACGCTGTTCCCGGAGGTGTTCGGCCCGTTTCTTGAATCCAGCATTGTCGGCCGGGCGGTGGCGGCCGGGGTGGTAAGCGTGCGGTGCGTGAACTACCGCGATTTCACGCACGACCGACATCGGAGCGTGGACGATCGGCCTTTCGGCGGCGGACCGGGTATGGTGTTGCGCTGCGGGCCGGTGTTTGAGGCGGTTGAGCATCTGCGGCAGGAGCGGCCGGAGAAGCCGCTGGTGGTTCTGCTGACGCCGCAGGGCGAGGTATTGACCCAGGCGTTGTTGGCGGAGTTGGAGCGAAAGAGTG